>Ga0114999_10000165_pt1 | contig 96470 bp, 93 predicted proteins | sample ArcticOcean_MG_C_3_FD_89820 | JGI IMG/M metagenome (GOLD analysis project Ga0114999, IMG submission 89820) | Marine microbial communities from western Arctic Ocean - ArcticOcean_MG_CB8_126 | ecosystem: Environmental > Aquatic > Marine > Oceanic | place: Arctic Ocean: Canada Basin | collected...
ACCCCGCGCTGGTCGCGTCAAGGTAGATTGTCGCGGCCACGTCAAGGCTATCGGAGGCATCGCGGGTGGGGCTCAACGGCACACCGTTGACCATCGCATAGTCGTAGATCGCCGTAAGCTGCTCTTGGGAGTTCGGCCACTGCCAAACACGGCCACCGTACACGAAGTTCACCACATCGCCGCCGATAGCCACACCGGTCATCTCCTGTATTTGCTCGCGAGCGTACTCCGACTGCATGACCTGGTTTAGCACTGCGAAGATGGGCCTGCCGTTCAGGGTAGCCCCCCCCTCCTCGTTCTTGGCCACCATCGGGCTGTCACCCAGGCGCACCATGAAGTCTTGAATTGCCTGCAGCGCCGCCGGGTCCGTCAGGTCGCCCTGGATGTAGGTGATGGCAGGCTCGCCGCCGGAATCGCCAACATGCATATCCAGCTTGTCCAACCCCACCGCGAAGTCGGAGTCCGACTTGAAGAAATCCTTCACCTCGAACGATGCTTCGAGCTTGAACGCGTAGATAGTTGCCAGCACCGTGAACGCAGCTACCAGAGGCAACACGATGTAGCGACGACGCGCCAACCCGACAACACAATTAACCAACCAGCCTTGAGAGGCACCTGTGCTTTCGGCTTCGATTGGTGTCTTTTGCTGCGGGTCTGTTGATGCATGTCGCTCTCTTCGAGCATCCAGCCGCATCAACACCAACGGCACCGTGAGACCAAGAATGATGAACGCGGCAACGATGGCGAGGCCCGCGCCTATGCCGAAGCCCGTGACGGTCTCAATGGACGCTGTGGTGTTGGCCAGGAACGCCACGGAGTCGGTAAGCATCGCCAGAGTCAGTGCGACAATGACGCCGCTCATGCCAAGTCGGAAGGCAAGCCGAGCACTCGCCGCATGAGGGATCTCCTCACGATAGCGGTTTACGGCATGGATAACGAAGTCGGCACCCAGGGAGATCATGGCGATAGGGACGATGAAATCCAGCGTGGTCGACGACTTCAGTCCCACCAGGTTGGACAGTCCTTTCAGCCAGATGATCATGGCCACCAGGCCGATGGCCGTCAGCACCACCACACGTCCCGACCGCAAGCTTACGCCTACCACGATCAGCACCATGACGAAGGTCGCGAAGATGAAGGGCACAGCAGTGCTCACCTCGTCGGCTATCTCCAGTCCAGCGTCTATGGCGATGCCCCATAGCTGATAGTGCTCCTCATCGCCGCGGAAGAGGGCCTGCACCTTGCGGTTCAGATGCTGCTTCCCCTCTGTTACGGGGTCGCTGGTGGTGCCGATGGACAGCCCGCCTCCGCCCAGCTTCTCATTATCAGCGATGAAGAACGTCAGCAGTCCCGGCGATGTCCAGTAATCGATCTCTTGGCCCAGTACCACCCGGCGTTCCATTTGCTTGCCCTGGGACAGGTTCTCCTTCAGGAACAGGAAACGCGGGTCCGCCAGGATAGCAGACAGAGCCACTTTGACCTGGTCGTCGGTTGCCATCTCCAAAGACATACCGAAGTTGGCCAGGGCGTCCTGCACGGCGTCCGCGATGCTGAACGTGCCAACGATGGGGCGCTGGCGGTCAGTATCGAAGCCGTTGTACAGGTACGGTTGTTCAGGCAGGCCGGGCGGGTTGAGTTGCCCAAGTGCGTCGGCCTCCTGCAACTTCTGAGAGTTGGTGTACAACTCGAACAGCGGCGCCTGCATCAGGATATCGCCGTCGCGCGCTTCCACAATGAAGCCCGCCGAGTGTATCCGTGGAGGCAGTGTCGCCTCGATGATGTCCGCAACCTGGTACACCTGGCCGCCGGGGTTGTCGGACGCCGACTCGTCGGGCGACATCAAAACCATGGGGATGATGAGCAGCAGAGTCACAATGCCAACGGCCACGATGAACCACCCAGAGTAGCGGTCCATGTGTCCTGCAATCCTGTCTGTGAGGGTCTGCGTTCCCATCTCTGTGGCTCCCTGCGGCTGGAATGGGCTGGGCCTTTACCAACTCTTCACCAATGATATCAGCTACACCGTGTAATCGCTCAGGACATATGTGGCGAGGGCGAGCCCTCGTTGACGCTCGGCAGCAGCGGCGATAGCATGCCGCCACAACGAAACCCTGCTCACGGGAGAAATGTCATGCCAGACCTCACCCCTGAAGAAGTTGGATCCATGCTCAAATCGCTGGGCCTTCCTGCTGATCCCGCAGACCTGCCGGAAGTGGCCCACCGTGTGAATGCCGTCAATGAAGCCCTGTCCGCCCTCGATCACCCTGACCTGGACACCACAGAGCCCGCTGCCGTCTTCTGGCTTCAGGAAGAGGCATAGCATGGCGAACGACGACCTCATTCATGCATCGGTCGCGGAGCTTTCCGGACTCCTTGATGCGAAGAAGCTAAGCCCCGTTGAACTGACTCAGGCGTACCTCGACCGCATTGCAGCTCTCGACGAGCGACTCCACGCATTCATCACCATCGACGCAGAAGGTGCCCTTGCATCGGCGCGAGAAGCGGAGTCTGCGATAAGCAACGGGCGCCGACTCGGCCCCCTCCACGGCATTCCGATGGCCGTCAAAGATCAGATGGACGCCAAGGGACTGCCGACCACCGCGGGTTCCAGCATTCTCAAAGATGTAGCAACGACGGACGCCACCGTGGTAGCTCGCCTGCGCGAATCGGGCGTGGTGCTGCTTGGGAAGTTGAACCTGAGCGAGTTCGCCCTGGGCGGCAGCATCAACCACCCCTACGGCGTGCCACGCAATCCCTGGGACACGGATCGCCAACCCGGCCAGTCCAGCAGCGGTTCTGGCATTGCGGTGGCAGCATCCATGTGCGCCGCAGCCATCGGCGAGGACACGTCAGGCTCCATCCGCGGCCCAGCATCGTGGTGCGGCATCACGGGCCTTCGCCCAACGTGGGGTCGGGTGAGTCGACACGGCATCCTGCCAATGAGTTGGTCGATGGACCAGGCCGGGCCCATGACGCGCACGGTGGAGGACTGTGCCACGGTGTTCGCAGCCATTGCGGGGTTTGATCCCAACGATGCGTACACGTCCCACAAGGCACCTCCAAGCTACCAGCCTTTGGAATCACTGAAGGGTAAGCGCATCGGCGTCATCCGGGAGGCTATCGGCGAGGGCATGGTGGACGGCGAGGTGCAGCAGCGTTGCGAGGAGGCGGTAGCTGCCATGCGGGAAGCTGGCGCGGAAATAGTAGAGGCATCCATCCCTCTGTTCCCTCAGGGCGGGTTGCTATCCAACGGTGTAGCAGACGCAGATGCCGCCTACGTCCATCGTGAACGACTGGCAGCCCACGCAGCGGAGTACGACTTCGCCACACGACGTCGCCTGCTGGCCGCAAGCCTCATGCCCGCGCACCTGTATCAGAAAGCACAACGGTTCCGTGTCATCATGCGCCGACAGGTCATGGCAGCATTGGAGGGCGTAGACGTACTGGTCACCCCCGCGCAGGCGCAGCCAGCGCCGCTAATCGCCACGGACACAGGCCTGGATAGCAAGGACGCCGTTATGCGGCAGTTCTTCGGCATCCGCGCCCACCGTGGGCCTTTCAACCTGGCCGCCGTACCAGCAATGTCTATACCCTGCGGCTTCACCGATGCTGGCCTTCCGGTGGGGCTGCAACTGGTCGGCAGGCCATTCGATGAATCGACACTCTTTCAAGTCGGTGGCGCGTACCAGACCCAGACGGACTGGCACACACAACGCCCACCGCTGTAGACTAACGCTACTTCACACAACAGGGGAGGACAACATGCTTACACAAGAAGAAAATGAATTGATGTGTCGAATCGGCCCGGGCACCATGATGGGCACGTATCTGCGTCGCTTCTGGTTCCCGGCGATGATGTCAGAGGAGTTACCGGAGCCCGATTGCCCACCAATCCGAGTAAAGCTCATGGGCGAGGATCTTATCGCATTCCGCGACACCAACGGCGACGTGGGCATCTTGGACAACAATTGCCCACATCGACGGGCCAGCCTGTTCTTCGGTCGCAACGAGGAATGCGGCTTGCGTTGCGTCTACCACGGTTGGAAGTTCGACATCAACGGTGATTGCGTCGATATGCCGTCAGAGCCCGCCGAGAGCAACTTCAAGGACAAGGTGAAGGTCACTGCATACCCGACTCAGGAGCGTTCCGGCTTCGTTTGGGCATACATGGGACCAGCCGATAAGATGCCGGCTATGCCTGACTTCGAGTGGATGCATGTGCCGGAGGAGAACCGGGGATTCGCCAAGTTCATCTATGAATCCAACTTCGTCCAAGCCGTTGAAGGTGAGATAGACACCGTCCATGCCTCCTTCCTGCACAGCAACCTTGACGCCCAGGCCATCGCTGGCGCTGCTACAACATCTGGTGGCAGGTTCATGTACAACGAGCGTTGGGCCGACTTCTTCGTCAGGGAAAAGGACTATGGCCTGCTTGTAGGTGCGCGACGTCCAGCAGATGCTGACAGCTACTACTGGCGTATATCCCAGTGGATGTTCCCGTTCTATACCATGACGCCTCGAGAGCCGGGCAATGGTGAGAACTCCTTTGTCCGATGTCGCATGTGGGTTCCCCGCGACGACGACTCGACGTGGGTGTTCCTGAGCCACTGGCACCGCAACCGTCCGATGGGCGAATCAGACCTTCGGGAGATCGTTTCCTGCCGCAACCTTGAGCCGGGAAAGTGGATCGGCAAGGCCAACCTCGGCAACGACTACCTCATCGATAGGGAGATGCAGAAGACCAAGACCTACGCCGGCCTGCCCAGGGGCACCGGTAGGGTCGAGGACGCCGCCATGATCGAGACGATGGGGTCAGTGGTCGATCGCAGCTATGAGCACCTTGGCACAAGCGACACCGCCATCATCGCGATGCGGCGACAGCTCATCAAGGCGGCCCGAGAGTTGGAAGAGGGGATTGAGCCCGCCGCCGTCACCCACCCGGAGTTCTATCAGGTGCGTTCCAGCAGCGCGGTCCTGCCCCTGGACATCATGTTTGATGAGGACGCAGAAGTCTTGGAGGAGATCAACGTAAATCCCTAACCATCTATTCGCATCCAACAGTGTGGAAGTGGAAGGAGGCAGTCATGACATCTAGCACAAGTAAGAGTTTGGAAGAACGACAAGAAAGCCTGCGACGCTGGATTCCTGTGAACGGGCAGACCGACGCGTCCAAAGGGGTCAACCACATAGCTGTGTTCTCCAAAGACCTGGAGGCCACGGCGGAGTTCTACAACGATGTACTAGGAATGCCCGTGGTGCAGGTGACCTCCAACCGTGACGTTGAGGAATCCACGCACATGAACGTCAGCATTGGCGGGGGCGTCAGGTTATCGTTCTTTGATTTCCCCCATGTGCCTCGGTTGCAGAATCCAGCACCGGAGGGCGTCGGCGGCATCATGCACATTGCCATAGGCATGAATTCAGACCAAAAGGCGGACGCAATACGTAACCTCACAGAGCACACAGTGGATTTCAGGGAGATCGCTGGCTCCCTCTATTTCAAAGACCCCAATGGCCTGACCATAGAGCTCATGCCATTAGAGTAGTTCAACCCCGAGATTTAGTAAGAATAAAAAGAGGCCTAAGTGCTAGTCACTTAGGCCTCTTTTTATTCTTACTAAATCTTGCCTACCCTATCCGTAACAGATCACCTCCTGAAGACTCCCTGGGGCTCTCACCAGTCAGCAGGGGACCACAAATACAAGTGTGGGCCTCCTCACCACTACGTTGGGATTCACTAGCTGCCACCCAATTTCCATCCTCAGACAAAATCAAACAAGCATGGCGCACCCGTCCATTCAGCCCGGCATCATTCACGTTAGGGGGAACGGTGCCATCTTCCTGGTGAATCCGAACGGCATTAAGTATTTGTTTCCTCACCATGATACACATGCCGTCAGTTGTCCCCAAATGTTCGTGGGAACGGTCGTAGATAGCCTCACCACTTTCGCTTGTCATCAACTCCGTCATGGCGCGATCCTGGAGATTGTGAATAAACCCTACACCGCTATACATTTTCGTTTTTTCCACTGTGAAATCCCTCTGGTAATCGTTCTCTTGGTTTGCAACAGTGTGAAAATAGGTCAACGGGTTACTGGTACGCGTCACATAGCCGCCCGATGGGTAGAAAGGATCAGTAAATCGTTTATGGTTTCTCTCTTCTTTTGATAACGGTTTAGTCCTACTACCCCCCATAGAAATCAGCATGGAGTGCGTATCGTCTACCGGAACATGTGCACGTAGATGAGCAGTATTGCCATCGCCGCCAACCATCGTGAAGATAGGGAAGATAAACTGATTGATTCGATGCCAGTACTGGTCATCGTCGATTTTCCGACGACCCGTGTAGAACGCTCCGTAGTTTGCCGGCATCGCCTCAACGGATGGGTTCCTCTGGGGACTAAACGTCCCTATTGCATGGCCCTCACCAACCGGGCCGTCCTCAACGTTTAACCTTGCATGAAGCCAGTCCAAGTGCGATGTATCTGTATCACCTTCTAAGTTTTGGAAATAATTAGCCTCTTCCATCATGACGACGGGAGGGTTCACATTGTCGGCAGGCAAAGTATTAACATCAAATTGTGGGAATGGCGGCGGCGTCTCCCTATGGCCCATGTATATCCAGACCATGTGGTTCACGTCTCGGCAGGGATAGGCCTGGATCTTCACCTTATCCTTGAAATTGCTTCCGTCCGGCTCAGATGGCATCTCCATACATTTGCCGTTTACATCAAACTTCCATCCATGGTAACCGCAGCGGAGGCCAGCCTCCTCGTTGCGACCGAAGTACAAGCTAGCACCCCTGTGAGGGCAAGATTCAGGGAAGGCGCCAATGTCGCCATTGGTGTCCTTGAACATGACCAAATTCTCACCCAAAAGGCGCATCCGCTTGGCGGGCGCGTCTGGCGCTGGGAATTCTGAGGAAGGCAGCGCAGGTATCCAATACTCCCGGATGAGCTCACCCATTGGGGTGCCCTTGCCTACCCTCGTTAGAAGTTCATTGTCTTCCTTACTAAGCATGGTTCTCCTCTCGTGATTTTACGTCCTTGTTATTTCGGCCTGTTGGGGTACCAGCCGCCATCCCGCATCAGGCCTTTAAGGTATGCCAACTGCCCGGCATGTTGCAAGTTGTCCTCGCACACGCTAACCAATCTTACGCCAACGGTGGGCAGCGGGTCGAACCGAGGTTCGTCCAGCACGCGATCAAGGTCATCGTCGGAGAGCGTTTCCAGGTAGGCCAGCGTCCGAACACGGACAGCATCGTGGTAGTCCAAGATGGTCTGAGCGTCCGGTGCTCGGAACGCAGCCACCACCTCCGGTGTCTGAATATGGCCGGGGCTGTAGTCACGAGGGTCAACAGGCATCCCGAACTTCTTGTGCCAACCCTCCGTGACCCACACCTGCTCTACCCCCTGCAAGTTTGCGATATTGGTGTCCTGCACTCTGGCAATGTGCCACGCCAGCCAACCTATGGGCGGATGGGGCTCCTCGGCCAGCTCCTCAGCGGTCAGGTCTTTCAGGTTGTTGTGGAGAATGAGGCTGACTCTACCTAGAGCATCGGCGATTGCCGCTGGAACCTTCATCATTAGCCTCCCCTGTTTGGTTAAACGTCGCTCACGACTTTACCATTTTCGTCGCTCCAATAAAAGGGCCGAACGTCCCCTAGCTGCCCAATGGGTTAGTGGGCTTTAGTCCCAGCAAAAGAGGCGAAGCCTCTCATTCGACTCGCTTGATCGCGTTCCAACGCTTTTGGTTGAACAAGCGGACGTAGATGTTGGCTTCACGTCCGAAGTGCGTCACCGCAACCACCAGGGTCAGGATAAGACACACGATGATTGTCTCAACCGACTGCCCGGTGACGATAGTCAGAATTTGAGGACAATAAAGGCCACCACCATGCCGAGCACGCTGCTACGGAGCACTACCATCAACAACATGGCAGGCGGCAGGGTGACCATCGCCAGGATGGGTATCACTGTGACCGTGACCCCGAACACCGTGGCTACGCCTTTGCCGCCTGAGAACTTCAAGAACACCGACCAGTTATGTCCGATGACCACGACGATGGCGGCGATCAACATTGCCATGTTCGGTGCGCCGAGCCACCGGGGAATGAGGACGGCCACTGCTCCTTTTGCCGTGTCCAGGATGAAGGCCAATGCTCCGCCGCGCCGTCCAACATGTCGATAGACGTTCAGTGCTCCCACATTGCCGCTGCCATAATCCCTGATGTCTATGCCTCTGGTAACTCTGGCAATCAGGTACGCCGGAGGAAAAGCACCAAGAAGGTACGCGATGGAGACACTAAGAACAAACAACACCGTATCTGAAGTCAATTCGATTCGCCTATCACCGGGCAGGGCCAGACGTAAGCCAACCTATTCACTACACTCTCAAGCAGCCATTGCCAAGAATATCGATTTTGAAATTCAAACCAAAACGACAGCAGAAGAAGCTAGCTTCAGATTTTGAACAACTTGGCCGCTGTTTCACCCATCACATCCGCCTTCTGAGCGTCCGTCAGGAAGTCCACTTTACTGATGTGGCCCACCTGGTCGATGTCACCCATATCGAAGGGGTAGTCGGAGCCAAGCATGACCTTATCGTGGCCGAACGATTCCACCAGGTACTGCAACGTCTGTGCCGAGTGGGTAAGCGCATCGAAGTAGAAGAGTCGCATGTACTCGCTGGGCGGTTTGGTGATCTTGGAGCCAGTCTCGTGGGCCTGCCATCCGTGATCCCATCGACCGCGGATGTACGGGCAGCTTCCACCCCCGTGGGCCAGGTATATCTTGAGTCGGGGGAACTCCTGGAACACCCCACCGAAGATGATGCTTGCAGCGGCCACAGCGGTGTCCGTCACGTTGCCGATGAAGTTGCTGAGATACCAGTCCGCCAGTCGGTCCTGGCCCAGCACGTTGGCAGGGTGGATGAAGATGGGAATGTCCAGCTCCTGGACCTTGGCGTAGAACGGCCCCAACTCCTTGGCGTCAAGGTTCATTCCGTTGATGTTGGACGCGATGCCCACACCAACCATGCCAAGTTCGTTGACGGCGCGGTCAAGCTCCGCCGGTGCCTTTTCAGGCTCAGCCATCGGTGCCAGGGCCAGACCTACAAACCGATCAGGGTGCGCCGCAACCACGCGGGCCAGCGAATCGTTGAACTGTCGAGCCGTGGCTACATCCTTGTTGAGGAGTGCCAGGAACCCGGAGAGGGCCTGCACTTCGATTCCGGACTCGTCCATCTCTTTCAGTCGGACATTAACGTCCGTCATGTCGCCGACCAGTGTTCTGGTGTCCAACTGTTCAGGCAGCAACTCCAGGCAATCCTGGGGAACGATGTGCGCGTGTGTGTCGATTGTTCGCATGACTACTCCAATATGTGTTTAGCTTGTGGCGGCTGTGTTCTTTTCCTGGCCTAGCAAGGCCAGACTCTCAGAGGTGAAACCGCCGATGCCCATCCCCTGATGAACGTCCCACTCAATGATCTCGTATGTGCGTAGACCCAATTTGTGGAAGGGCTCTGAGTCCATGGTCTTCTTGGCCTCGTCGAGAGAGCCCGCCCGAAGCAGCATGATGCCCATCGAGTGGTCGGCAGAAGGGCCGGAGTACAGCATGCCACCTGAGTCATGGGCCTTTCGTTGCCAGTCCAGGTGCTCCTGCAAGTGGGGCATGATCTGCTCCCTGGCTGCAGCCGGCTTCGAGAACGTCAAATACCACATAGTGCGGTTCCTTTAGCTAGTTGTATAGAGCTTCCGGGTGGGAGACTCCCCCACCCTGGTTCTCCCCTAAAGGGGAGGGGATTCAAGCAATTGGCCTTCCTTGAGTAACCGCAGGAACTTGGGTCGAGGGCAAGCCCTCGTGGGTGCAGGACTCGTCCGCGCCTAGCCCAAAGGACCTTGGAACACCTGGCCGACGTAGGTGTCCGACATCGGTTCCAGCGCCTCCGGCCATGCCTCTACGTTGTGAGTGCTGGCAGCAGCCTCGACCTTACGTCGAAGCTCGATAGGTCGAGGTTTGCCTTCCCAACCCAATTGTTCCATGTAGTAATACAGCATGATGCCGTTGCCTTCCGGGTCAAGCGCGTACACCGCGTAGTCGATGCCGGGATGTAGCTCAGCCGGCAGGTTACAGTTCGCGCCCGGCATTGAAGTGATAACCCGCCTCGGGATCGATAGCCACGGCCCCATACTCCGCGCGGATGGCATCCCGTAGTTCTTCGAGTTCTACCTTCTCTGCTTTAGGTGCTGCTTTACTCATGGATCTTCTCCTTGTTGGGGTATCGTCCGCACTCCCCCGCGCCCCTGATGCGGCCAGTATAGTCATCAGACAGCAAATATTCCATTACCCCACTCCTTGACTGGCACCGGTGCCCGCCATAGCATGCTCTCCGATTGAAGGAGATTTATATGACCCGTTCTGTCCTGATTGTTTTGATACTGATTCTTGCCCTCTCTGTGGCCTCATGCAGCAGCGGTTTAAGCAAGGCTGAAGAGCATTTCAACGCCGGTGTAGACCTTCAGGAACAAGGGCTGCTGGAAGACGCTCTATCGAAGTACGATGAGGCGATTCGCCAGGACTCAAAACTTGCGGCAGCTTATGGCAATCGAGGCTTTGTGTACCAGGCGCTAGATGATCCCCAACGTGCAATCCAGGACTTCAGCGAGGTTATCACCCTGCAGCCGGAAAACGCCCGAGCCTACACCAACAGGGGCACCGCATACGTCGAACTCGGCGAGATCTATCGAGGGCTGCAGGACTTAAAAAAGGCGGTGAAAATCGACCCGGGGTTTGCGATTGCCTACGGCAACCGCGGGGTGGCTTACCTACGGATCAATGAGTATCAGGAGGCTATTTTCAGCCTTGATGTAGCGATTCGCCTCGCCCCCACAGCAGATGCGTATAGCAACCGAGGCAACGCCAAACTCCAACTCGGTCAGCCCGATGAAGCGCTGGCGGATCCTGATACCGCTATACGAATAAACCCGCAGTTCGCGCAAGCCTACGTAAACCGCGCACTGACCTACACCATTCTAGATAGAGACCTGGAAGCCGAGATTGACCTGGGTATAGCAGAATCTTTGGGCAGCGATCCCAACATCAGACTAGCTGTTGAAGAGTTGAAGGCACTGAGGTAATCGATAATCACCCGAGGGAGGCAACCATGCTATCAAGAGACGATCTGAAGCGAAGCGTGTCGGAGGAGATCGACCGTCGAGGCGAGGAGCTTGTGCGGGTGGCCAAGACCATCCTTGAACATCCAGAACCGGGCTTTCGAGAGACGAAGACCGCTGCAGTTGTCGATAAGGTCCTTGGCGACATGGGCGTCGCCCGCAGAGGCGGCATCGCCATCACCGGCATCAAAGGTTACCTGGAAGGCGGCGCAGGCCCCGGCCCGACGATAGGTGTCATGGGAGAGCTTGATTCGCTTGTGGTTCCGGGTCACCCACACGCTGACGCTGATACCGGAGCAGCCCACGCTTGCGGACACCACGCGCAGATCGCCATGATGCTCGGCGTTGGCATGGGGCTTCAAGCGGCAGGGGTTCTCGAAGCCCTCACCGGTCGGGTGGCCCTCATCGCCGTACCCGCTGAAGAGTACATAGAAGTGGAATACCGCAATGGCCTCCGACAACAGGGCAAACTGGGCTTTCTAGCGGGCAAGGCAGAGTTCCTTCGACTCGGTGAGTTCGATGACGTCGATCTCGCGATGATGACACACACCTCCAGCAATACCGATGAGGGGAAACTGACCGTCTCATCGACGAACAACGGCATGATTGCCAAGTTCATCCAGTTCCAGGGTCGTGCTGCTCACGCGGGAGGCGCGCCCCACCGCGGCATCAACGCCCTTAACGCGGCAACGCTGGCCCTCAACAACATCCACGCCCAGCGCGAGACGTTCCAGGACAAGGACACCGTGCGCGTCCATCCCATCATCACCATGGGCGGGGCAAGCGTGAACTCGGTGCCTGCCGATGTGCGCCTGGAGACCTTTGTGCGCGGCAACAACCTCGATGCCATCGCCGATGCGGACATGAAGGTGGATCGCAGCCTGCGTGCCGCAGCAATGGCCGTGGGCGCAACGGTCAACATCACGACGCTGCCCGGCTACATGCCCATGAACAACGACGACAACATGATGTCGCTGTACCGGAACAACGCGGCGTACGTGGTGGGAGAAGAGAACGTTGGCAAAGCCGGCCATCGCACGGGGTCAACCGACATGGGTGATGTGGGCCACGTCATGCCAACTATTCACCCGTATGTGGGCGGCGCGATTGGCACGGGCCACGGTGACGACTACCTGATTCAGGACTGGGACAACGCCGTACTGAACGCCGCCAAGGCCATGGCCCTCACGGTGGTCGACCTGCTGGCAGACGGCGCAGTAGGAGCGAACGAAGTGAAGGCAAAGCACCAGGCCAGGATGTCCATCAAGGAGTATCTTGCCACCCAGACGGGCAACCTGCGCGAGGAGACGTACACAGTATAGATTCATCTGACGAATAGCGGGGAAAATCATGACAAAGCCAAAGATCGCCTACTAGAGATCCGGCGCAGCGGAATAGTCCTACCAAACTATTCCGCGATTCCCAAGTAGCAGCATTCCCAGGAAATACAGTCATATGCTGCTATTTAGTCTAAGGGTACGACAAAAATTGAGTTATTCGGCCCAAGCACGCTCACAAACAGTCGGTCGTTATTTGGGTCTACTAGCAAGCCACTTGGCTCATCCCTACGAGACTCGATGGTCGCGAATAGGGATATGGAACTCGCACGTGATAGTGGATCATCACCAACAGTGACATACCAAATGTCATTGAGAGCTTCTAGCAACTCCGCATCAGTATGATCCTCTGATATGTAGAAATTGCCCTTCGAATCGCTGGCGATGTTGTCAGGTGAACGTATCGGGTCATCGAAGGCCTCTTCACTGATAAAATTCCCGACCGTCGGATCATCACTGTCCGTCAAATCAATGCTGATGACGCTATCTTCTCCTGATATCACAACGTACAAGGTCTTGCCAACCACCTCCAGGTCTTCAGGTCGATTAAAGAATGTGCCTACCGTGGTTTGGGCCGATTTCCTGCGTGCGCGCACGCGAGCCCGGCTTTCTTTATCGAACTCACCTTGAACAACAAGGACGTCCAACTCACCTGACTTTAGTGCGTCAGGACCAAGGGGAGCATCGGGCCGGAACCGATAGATCGTGCCTTCCTCATTTTCATCAACCCCATAGAGAAAGCCACGCCAATCAAAAGATAGTCCCTCGTGCTTCCTCACGCCGAACGCTGGTCTCGGAACAATGACAACGCTGTCAGGGGGGGCGAGTGGATTGAGGATCTCAAAGAGTTTTCCGTTTATCCGCTCTTCCGCGACTAAGAGGGTATTCCAGGGTGCCCAAAGCAAACCATCGAATTTTACGAACTCTTCGCCTTGAACCAGCACATCGACTTGGTCTCCGATAAGGTCAATGCGAGTTACGCCTGCTCGCTCGATGGTCTCGTGTGAAGTAAACAGATACCTGGACGAGGGATCCAAAACGTTCATGTCGCTGTTCCCCAAGAAGGGGACTACGCGCCCTGTAGGTTCATAAACGCCTGTCTCCTTGACAGCGCCTGGGGAAATCAAGGTAGTGAACCCTCGACCTCCAGCCAATTTGAGTAGAGGTCCGTCGATTGCATTTCGATCTCCGACCCACCACCCAAGAGCAAAAAACACGGCGGCCGTCAACAGAACAACGGCTATCGTCCAGATGCCCAGTCGCACTAGCTCAAATGCTCTCTCAACCATAGCGACATTTTAACACTAAGCTCACATCTGGATAACCAAATCTAGGGCAATGTTGGTTATAGAGTAAGCTCCGTCCTGCTAATCTTTTTGCTGATTTAGTGCCTCAAAGAATCAACCCTCCCAAACACGCCATTGCGAGTAAATCAACTTCCCCCTCAGTAAACTTTTTGTAGCCTGTTCTCGCAGTCTCCACTCCTTCCCCTTATGGCACGTGGCGAGTACCATTGCGCCCACCACTCGCACTGAGGAGAAAACATGGCTAAGCCAAAGATCGCGGTGTTCTCTGGCCCTAGGGCTACGGTGACCAACTCGCCGCCACTGGTGACCAGCAACAAGGCCCGATTGCCCGGCGAGGCGATGCTACCGGGTAGCTTCGACCACCTGGTCGGCCAGACCCTCCATGAGTCGGTAACGGTACGCATCAAGAAGTTCAGCGCTCACCCGCTGGAGGAGGACGCCAAGGCCCTCTACCACGACAACGGCTCCGACTACTACGAGGTGGAGCTGCGACCGGAAGACGGCCCCTACCTGTTGCCCTACATGGCACGTCGAGCCGACGGATCAGCGAACGGCGCGCCCTTTGGCACCGGGCCGGGAGAGGACGGCAGGCAGCACCACTACCCGGACGCTTCACGCGTGTTCGCGGACATCAACCGCACCATCAGCGGCAGGAGCGAAGGCGGAATCGGCAACTCCTTGGAGAACCGCGCCGACTACGAATTCATACGTGTGCTACCACCCGCTGGCTATACCCTACAGGGAGAAGTCCCCGGCATCGATTTCTTTTCCAGCGGCGCTCCACCCTTCAACAAGTTTCCATCGGCCAACGGTCTCGCGAAGGTGGCGAACATGGTCAACGCAGCTCTGGCCACCGGCGACTACGTCGGCGGTCTGTGGCTGGAGGGGAGCCCCACGGTAGAGGAGACCCTATACTGGCTGAGCCTCCTGGTTGGCACGGACCTACCCATCGCAGGAGCAGCATCGCAACGCCCCCACGGACAACTTGCCAACGATGGCGATCGCAACCTCGTCGACGCCGTCGATTACATCCTGTCGGGACAGGGTAACGGCGTTGGGGCAGTCGGCGTGTTGGACGAGCAGATCTTCGCCGCGAGGGAGTTCAAGAAGGCCGACGACAGACCTGGCAACTACAAGGCCACCGGCGGACATGGCGGCATCCTGGGTACTGTGGGAGCGCCGGTGACACTCTGGTACAAGCCTGCCTACAAGCACACGTCTACGTCCGATGTTCGACTGGACGCGCTACCGACTGAGTTGAAGTTCATCGACGCTGCCGGTGACGCAGAGCCGACCACAATTACGATCAAAAACGCCGATGGTGGGCTGCTGGAAAACGTGATGCCGCGAGTGCACATCACCAAGTACGGCGCATACATGGCGGAGAACGCTGAAGGCAATCCCGAGTCCGAAGTGGACATCTTTAGTCGAATCGAGAAAGGCCTCTCAGAGCGCAACAGCGAAGATGAAAGCTTACCAAAGTTCCACGGCTTCGTGCTTGAAGGGGCATCGCCCTACGCGTTCGGCACGGAAGCGCAGATGGCTGCGTTGACCATAGCGGCGTACAACGGCTTCCCGGTGGTCAAGGTCGGTCGCGCCGACCCTGGCGGTCGAGTACCAAGCAACCCCAACGATGCCTTCATCGAGGGCAGCAACCTGGACACCAACAAGGCTCGACTACTACTCATCGCATCGATGTTGAAGCTCGGACGAATGCCCCGCGCCGTCGACCCGAGGAACCCAACACCCGACGAGCGTACGGCCCTGCTGGCAAAGATAGCCGAGTTCCAGGACATATTTGAGACCCATTAGGCCCCCTGAGGGGGCATTCATGTTCTCTGACGGGGGGAAATATCTCCTAGTCTTCTTAAGCGCTGACTTACAATTTTTTAGCGCGACGAAAAATCCAACCACGGAACCATAAGGGCCGCTAGCGGCTATAATGGCGCAAACCTGGGGAACGCGAGGGAACAACATGGCAACAACAAGAATCTACGTCGGCATGCATGACGGCATCACATCGCTGACCAGCACTGACGGCGGTGCATCGTGGCAGCAGGGTCCGGTGACACCATTGGAGCACGCAGCGGCCAAGGTCGCCGCGTCGGCATCATCACCAGAACGTGCGTATACCGTGGCGTACGAGGCTGGAGTACATCGTACCGACGACGGCGGCCAGACGTGGAAGCAGCTCAAGTCATATCCAACCGATCACGCCCAGAGCGTAGCCGTCCACCCCGATAACCCGGACATCGTGTACGCCGGCAGCGAGCCTGCGACCGTCTATCGCACCAGTGATGGCGGGTCGACGTGGGAAGAGTGCTCGGCATTCCGTGAAGTTCCCGGCGCGGAGGAGTGGTCGTTCCATTGGGAGGGTCGCCACGCCCACGTCAGAGACCTTCGCCTCTCGCCCGAAAACCCTGACGTCATCTACGCTGGCATAGAGGTCGGCGGCATCCTACGCTCGTCCGATGGTGGCAGATCATGGGAGCACCTGCACGGCGCGGACACCGATGTCCATAAGGTCATCGCCAGTCCGTCCAAGCCCAGCACGGTCTACGCTGCCACGGCCCGAGGCCCCTTCCGTAGCGACGACAGCGGCGACACGTGGACGGATATTGGTACGGAACTTGAACGACGACACAACATCTCCATCATCCAAGCGCCCGACGACCATAACCTGGTCATCGCAGGCGTCGCGAGCACTGCACGTCGACAGGAGGCCGAGGTTGTCCGCTCAACGGACGGTGGTCGCAATTGGATCAAGCTGGAAGGCCTGGGCGCTGACGATAACATGGTGGTCTCATTGGCATGGGACCCCGGTGATACAAACCGCGTCTTCGCAGGCACGGACCACGGCACCATACACATGAGCACGGACAGGGGCGCAACGTGGAGCCTCATTTGCGATAGCATTGCCACCGTGGCAGTAGGCGCTATCGCCATTTCATCTTTCGAGTAAGGACACTAATGCTGAACGTTTCACTGGAAGCCGCAGAGGCTTTGATACACGGCCTAGCACAACGGGAGCTTGAAGAGGGTAAGAGCTTCCGACTGACCTTCGATGGCACTAAGTTCGACATCGTTCCCGACGCCATCAAGGTCTCTGACAAGGTCGTCGACCACGAGGGCGTCCCCGTCCTCCTCATTGGCCCGGAAATAGAAGCCGCCCTGCCGGATGCGACCCTTGACATAGAGCAGCGACCGGAAGGCGCTCACGTGGTGCTAAGGCCTGATTGACCAGGGCAGGGCCCTGGACCCGGGTGCCTGACGATTACCATCAATGAAGGCTTCAGATTGTCTGGCTTCCTTTTACATCCCTTAACACAGCATTGGAATTAAGTATCAAAAGGGGTGTCCTCAAGGCAATCTCGCTTGAGAATGAGTCCTGCTGTATAATGTCCCTGGATTAGGAACATTACAGATTCCTACGGGGGACGGATGAACCTTCAACCTGTAATCTTGGCGGGCGGTTCAGGCACACGTTTATGGCCGCTGTCGAGGCAGGACATGCCCAAGCAGTTCCTGCCTCTCATTGGCGAGCACACCATGCTCCAGGACACTGCCCTGCGGCTTGCCGGGCTCCCCGATTGTTCGGCTCCGATCATCGTATGCAATGAAGCCCACCGCTTCCTGGTCGTCGATCAACTGAAGTCGGTCGGCATCACCCCATCAGCCGTGATACTTGAACCCGAAGGTCGCAACACCGCCCCCGCCCTCACCCTGGCAGCCCACGAAGCGCTCTCCAACTCCGGTGATGATTCACCCTTGCTGCTTACAATGCCCGCCGACCACGCTATTCGTGATGCAGACCCCTTTCGCGCCACCGTCGTTGACGCGGCGTCTGTGGCGGCGTGCGGCTACTTGACCACCTTTGGCGTCACGCCGACTGCGCCAGAGACCGGCTACGGCTACATCAAGACAGGCTCGCCCCTACGCGATAACCCGAGAGACCTGGTGGGCATGACGACCGCAGGCATGGCAATCGTTGGCAGTCTGGCACCATCCATCAAGAAAACCGAGGCCCTGGTGATATCCAAGTTCGTTGAGAAACCGGACGCTGCAACGGCCCTGAGCTTCCTTGCCACGGGCGACTACCTGTGGAACAGCGGCATTTTCCTCATGTCGGCATCAGTGTGGCTGCGAGAGCTTGACCGCCATCGCCCGGACATCGCATCGGTGTGTGAGGCAGCAATCGCGGAGGCACGTCGGGCAAAGCCGTTCGTGTGGCCTGACCCGACGATATTCGCCACATCACCCAGCGAGTCGATCGACTACGCGGTCATGGAGCGCGCGGAGGATACACCGGACGGTGAGGCATCGCCCTATGCGGTGCTGCCCCTGAACGTCGGCTGGTCTGATGTTGGCACTTGGTCAACCGTCTGGGAGATGGGGAAGCAGGATAAGAGCGGCAACCAGACCCAGGGCGATGTGTATCTTCAGGATACGAAGAACTCGCTGCTGGTATCACGGCACCGTCTGCTGGCCGCTATCGGACTTGAGGATGTGGTGGTGATTGAAACCGCTGACGCCGTGCTGGTAGCCCATAAAGACATGGTGCAGGAAGTCAAAACCATCGTTGCCAAACTGGGCGAGGACAAGCGTCAGGAAAAAGAGGGCCATCCCCACGTCCATCGCCCCTGGGGCAGCTACGAGGTCATTGATAGCGGCCCGGGGTTCCAGGTCAAACGGCTCACCGTCAACCCCGGCGCAGCCATATCGCTACAACGTCACTACCACCGCTCGGAAAGCTGGGTGGTGGTCAAGGGCGTGGCGACGGTCACTCGCGGCGACGAGGTGGTCACGCTAGCCGAGACCGGCGCAACGGACATCCCGGCAGGCATGATTCACCGCATGGAGAACCCCGGCTCCATCCCGCTGGAGGTCATTGAGGTCCAGCAAGGCGATTACCTGGGCGAGGACGATATCATCCGACTCGATGACATGTACGGTCGCACGTAGCCGGCGTCGCCGGTTCTATTCCGCTTCGCGCCCTCGTAGAGGGTTCTGTTCCGCTATGCGATACTAAACCTCTGCTCAGGAATCTCAGCAAGTACATTCGCACATAGGTCGATTGTTGGCCTGGCTACTTCTCCGGTTTGATTCCCACTTCTCTCACCGGCTTCCAGTCTGCCGTGTATTCCCAGTCGGCCCGCTTGGACATCAATTCGCGAAAGTCCATTCGCAGCTCTTCCACCGTCGGCTTCCCCAGGAACCACCAGCCGTTGTATATCTTGTAGATGGTGCGATCGCCATCCAGCACGAAGTTGTACGGGATGTACACAGGCCCGAAGCGGTGCTCGCTGGTGTCCACCATCTCCAATTCATTGAGCACCTTGCGGTCGGGGTCAGACAAGAACGGCCAGAACGCGCCAACGGCGTTCCGCATCTCGTGACTGCCAAGCCTATCCTCCACCGTCACACTGACGATGTTGCAGTAACTGACAGGCAGCTCCGGCTGAAGGTACATTGCGTAGTTCGTAAACTGACGAGCATCCTTCGGTCAGTACTTGCCACGGTTAAACGTCAGCACCGTGGGCAGCCCCTTCATCAACTCGCTCAGCTTGACCACCGTCCCGCTGGTATCCGGTAGTTCAATATCTGGAAACTTGTTCCCAATTAGCAAGTCCGCGCGCATGATGCCCTCCATCCTTGTTCTCAATCTCGCTGGTGTCGCTATTATGATGTCCTATGTTCCCGAGCGATACACTTGTCAATTCAAGATGTGTCTGGAAGAATCATCTAAACTCGTTTAAAGGTGCACACCATGACCGAGCTTCTCTACCACGCTGACAGCTACCTCAAGGAGTTCCAGGCCACCGTGACAGATGTGACGGAGTCGGGCATCGTGCTGGACCGGACGGCGTTCTACCCCGGAGGCGGTGGCCAGCCTAACGACGTCGGCGTCATACGCATCGGCGATGTGGAGTACGTCGTGCCCAAAGTCAGTCGGAAAGATAGCACCATCGTCCACGAGCTTGGAGGTGGCCTACCAAGCGTCGGCGATATTGTCACCGGCGTGCTGGATTGGGGCAGGCGGTACAAGCTTATGCGCACTCACACATCGCTCCACATCCTCTGCGGCGTCATCTGGCGTGACTACCGCGCCCAGGTCACCGGAGGTAACATGGACCCGCTGGCTGCTCGCATGGACTTCGAGTTTGAGAACCTGACGGCGGAGTTCGCGGAAGCTGTCGAGGCCACGGTGAACAAGGAGATCGACGCTGACTATCCAATCTCGGCGCGTGTCCTACCCCGCGACGAGGCGATGGCCATCCCCGACCTCATTCGTACCAAGATCAACCTGCTGGCGGAGGGCATCCCGGAGGTGCGTGTGCTGGAGATCCACGGGCTTGACCTCCAGGCAGACGGGGGCACCCACGTGGCCAGCACCAAGGAAGTCGGGCGCATCCGCATCGTAGGGCACGAGAGCAAGGGCCGAATCAACAAGCGATTCCGCATCCAGATCGAGGACGCTTAGCCCTCTTAGAGGGTTTTACTTTCGCGATGTGGGGATATGCACTTCAACAAGCTCAGGGTGAACGGTAAATGTTCCGTTCGTGGTGAGCCTGTCGAACCAAGTAGAGGAGAACAAAATGGACATTCGTTCACACAACCGCACTGCATGGGACAAACAAGTAGACAAAGGAAACCAGTGGACTCTCCCTGTAAGCGCAGAAGTCATTGAAGCTGCCAGGCGTGGGCAGTGGGAGATATTCCTCACACCTTCTAAGCCCGTATCGGCAGATTAGTTTCCCCAGGTTGCAGGCGCAGATGTACTGTGTCTCGCATCCGGCGGTGGTCAGCAAGGCCCCGTCTTGGCTGCAGCAGGTGCGAACGTGACGGTACTCGACACCTCACCAAAGCAACTTGGACAAGATCGCTCCGTAGCTGAGAGGGATTCGTTAGCCATCAAGACAGTAGAGGGTGACATGGCAGACCTTTCTGATTTTGCCAATGGCAGCTTCGACCTCATTGTTCACCCTGTCTCAAACATATTCGCCCCCAACGTTCTTCCGGTATGGGCGGAATCTTTTCGTGTATTACGTCCTGGCGGAGCACTCTTATCAGGCTTCATGAATCCGGCGCTCTTTATTTTCGATCATGATGAGGCCATGAGCACCGGTCTGCTTCAGGTAAAGTACGATCTCCCGTACTCTGATACTGCGACTTTCTCCTCCGAAAAGGTATCTCAGCTCCTGGAAGATGGAGAATCTCTTGAGTTCAGTCACACGCTAACTGACCTGATAGGTGGTCAACTTCAAGCTGGATTTACATTGAACGGACTCTTAGAAGACACATGGACCGAGTCGGATATTGGTCCATTAAACAAATACATGCCTCTTTTCATCGCGACCCGGGCAGTGAAGCCAAACTAGCCCGCTTAGTGAGTCTCACCCTGCCCTATCTTGGTGTCAGCCCCCATGTCGTACTGAATCGTGCCATGTATGCTCGATGGAAAGGTGTGGAGGGAACAGCAAATGCTTACTAACGACATGGCAATGGGCATGATGGAAGCGGCGCTTCAGAAGCTTGCCAGGAGTTTTGTGACAGGCACAGTGCCCGAGATGAACAGCGATGCCGATGGCAACCTGATTACCTTGACCTTTGAGTCCACCATTGGCGGTAGTCCCAGCGGTATCCCGGTCAATGTGCTGGTGCATGTTGCGCTGACGGAAGATCCGGCCCTTGCCGAAGCAGCAAGAGACAGCGTCGCCACTCCTTAGCCCGCTAAGCGGGTTCTGTCCGCTCCGTGGCCCTCTTGAGGGTTTTGTTCCGCCTCGCGCAGAAGAATTTCCGTTCTTGGTGAGTCTGCCGAACCATACGGCGGCAGTTTCCCTTCTTTGATGTCGTAGGAATATGGGTCAAGGGTCTCGCCCTTGTGGGTGCAGGGTCTCGCTCTTGGGCGTGGTAGTATCTGTGTAGCAACTACTACAGGGGTACAAATGACGACGCCAGCCGAAGAACAGAAACTCGATTTTATTCGTGAGATGATCGCGAACGACCTCACAGCAAAGATCCTGCCACACGGTGTGGTTACACGGTTCCCACCCGAGCCGAACGGCTACCTGCACATCGGACACGCCAAGTCGATATGCCTGAACTTCGGCGTCGCGCAGGAGTTTGACGGTCGCTGCCACCTCCGTTTCGATGACACCAACCCCAGCAAAGAGGACGACGAGTACGTCGAGTCGATCAAGAAGGACATCGCCTGGCTTGGTTGGGACTGGGGAGAGCACCTCCACTTCGCATCGGACTACTTCGAGACGTTGTACCAGTACGCCGTGACCTTGATAGAGCAGGGCAAGGCATACGTAGACGACCTCACCCAAGAAGAGATCAGGGCTGGTCGGGGTACGCTGACATCCCCCGGCGAGGAAAGTCCCTACCGTGGGCGCTCCGTTGAGGAGAACCTGGATCTGTTCGGCAAAATGCGAGCCGGGGAGTTCTCCGAGGGTGCTCGAGTGCTCCGCGCCAAGATTGATATGACGTCCGGCAACCTCAACATGCGAGACCCCGTGTTGTACCGCATCGTGGACGCACCACACCATCGCACAGGCACTGAATGGCGCATCTACCCCATGTACGACTTCGGTCATGGCCAGTCGGACTCCATTGAGGGCATCACCCACTCGTTGTGCACCATGGAGTTTGAGGACCATCGCCCGCTGTACGATTGGGTTCTGGAATCGCTGGGCCTGTACCACCCGCAGCAGATCGAGTTCGCTCGACTCAACATCAGCTACACCATCCTCAGCAAGCGGAAGCTCTTGCAGCTAGTGCAGGAGGGCCACGTCTCCGGCTGGGACGACCCGCGTATGCCAACCATTTCCGGCCTGCGACGTCGAGGATACCCGGCTGAAGCCATCCGCAATTTCTGCGATAAGATCGGCATCGCCAAGCGGCCAAACACTGTGGAGCTTGCGCTGCTTGAGCACTCGGCGCGAGACTACCTCAACCAATATGCATCGCGCGTGCTTGGCGTGCTGCGACCGCTGAAGGTCATCATCGATAACTACCCGGAAGGTCAGACCGAGGAGCTTGAGGGTATCAACAACCCGGAGGACCCGGAGGCGGGGACGCGGACGGTGCCGTTCTCTGGCGAGCTGTACATTGAGCAGGACGATTACATGGAAGACCCGCCAAACAAGTACAATCGCCTGGCACCTGGCCGGGAGGTGCGCCTGCGATATGGGTACTTCATCACCTGCGTCGGCGCCGACAAAGACCCGGTGTCCGGCGAAATCACAGCCATCCACTGCACCTACGACCCGGAGACCCGTGGCGGTCAGTCGCCAGACGGTCGTAAGGTGCGCGGCACGATTCACTGGGTATCGGCGGCGCACTCACTACCGGCGGAAGTGCGACTGTACGAGCCCCTCTTCAGTGAAGAGCATCCTGACGATGTCGATGATTTCCTGACGGTGCTTAACCCGGATTCCCTTGATGTGATAACGGGCTGCCAGGTGGAGGCCAGCCTGAAGGATGCCTCGCCGGGAGACGGCTTCCAGTTTGAGCGACTCGGCTACTTCTGTGTGGACGAGGTGGATTCGAATCCCGGCGCGCTGGTGTTCAACCGAACGGTGCCCCTACGCGACACCTGGTCCCGCCCTGTTTAGCCCGCTAGCGGGTCTTGCTCCGCTGCGCGCCCTCTTAGAGGGTTCTGTCCGCTGCGCGGGGTGACCCACCAACATCAGGTAACCGTCAGGCACGTGGGTGCCCGCTCAGCCCTGCCTAGAGAGGTCGTTCGATCAGTTCTTTCTCCGTCCACGGCGTCTGCATAGGCGCGATGACCTCTTTGGCCAGTCGCTCCGCCTGTGCCTCCCACACGCCGGGAGTGCCGGGGGGCCGCAGCACGAACTTGGTGATGCCCGCCTCCACGTACTCGTTTAACGTCTCCTGAATCATCTCCGGTGTCCCCAGCGCGGTGTACGACTCCAGCCCCACATCTTCGCGACGTCGAGCCAGGGCGGGTGCTGCAAGTTCTAGGGCACCTTCCTTCGTATCGGCTATCGCGCAGATGATGGAGACGCCATAGTGGTCGTCCTCGATAACGCGGTCGGACTCTGCAGCGTACACCTGTATCGCCTCGATGCCGTCGCGGCATTCCTGCGGCGTGATGGCAGAAGGCAGCCACCCCTCGCCCAATCGCCCCGTGCGACGCAACGCAGCATCGCTTCGGCCACCAATCCAAATTGGCGGGCCGGGCTTCTGGACAGGCTTCGGCTCAATAGAGATGTTCTCAAAGTTGTAGTACTTGCCGTGGAAAGTCGCCTCGTCCTGGGTCCACAGCAGGTTCAGGGCCTGAATCACCTCGTCGGTCCGGGGTGCGCGCTCGGCCTTGGACACTCCGCAAGCCTCGTACTCCCTGGGATCCTCGCCGCCAAGTCCGGCAACCAGCAGCAATCGACCGTTCGACAGGAAGTCGAGGGTCGCAAGCTCTTTTGCCACGATGACGGGGTTACGCAGCGGCATGATGAGGGCGTTGGTGCCGAACTTCATCATCCCCTTCCGGCCGCTCAGGGCCGCAATAGTCACGATGGGCTCAAGTGTCGCGCCCTTTCCGATGATGCGGTCACTGAACCAGAGGGAGTCCACACCCCATGACTCGCAGTTGTCCACAAAGTCGTAAAACACGTTGTAGTTGCGCTCCGAAAAGGGCCAGGCTCCCATTCCAAAACCAAGGCGAATCTTCATAGCACCGCACCTCTGTCCCGTACCGAATGGAGCCATGATAGTCCACAGCCTGTCAGGGTGCCAGGGTATTCGTTGCCAAGGGAACGAGCCTCAACTAGGATAGCTAGAGAAACCCGCATTGAAAGACGACGTTATGGCTGAAGTCATTGTGAGACAGGCGACCACCGAGGGCGAGATGACTGCGCTCCGTGCTCTGCGCCTTTCGGTCTTCGTAGAAGAACAGGGCGTCCCGGAGGCATTGGAGATCGATGGGCTTGATGCGTTGGCGTACCATGCCGTTGCATGCGTCGAGGATTCCATCATCGGCACAGGGCGGTTGCTAGTCCTCCCAGGCGGTGATGCCTTGATAGGTCGGATGGCCGTCCAGAGCGATGTCAGGCGAATCGGCATCGGTGCGAACGTGCTGAAGTTCCTGGAAGACGCCGCAGCAAAGATGGGCGCGCCTGGAGTCATCGTCCATGCCCAGACCTACGTATCGGAGTTTTACCTGCACAACGGTTACAACTCTGAGGGAGAGCCTTTTGAAGAGGCGGGGATAGAGCACGTCCTCATGCGTAAATCGTTCAAGTAGCACCACACCCGTTCCTTTGTAACACGGCGTCCGTTTGTGACCTTTGCACATCACAGGAGGCATGTTCTGGCTGACTCGGAGAAAACAGGTCAAAGGGAGAAGAAGTTCTACTATGGCTGGGTCATCGTAGGCGTCATCGCCCTGGCGGGTTTTGCCAACAGCGCAGAGACGCTACCTGTCATCAGCATCTTCCTGAAGCCCATCACTGAGGACTTTGGCTGGAACCGCAGTGTCTTCACAGGCGCAATCACCGCAGGGACCCTCATCGGCGGGTTCTTCTCCATGGCGACAGGGCCGATCATCGACCGATATGGCCCCCGTTGGGTCCTGGTCATCAGCTTCATCATACTTGGGGCCTTATTGATGGCCATGGCGGCGATCTCCACCCTGTGGCACCTCTACACGCTGCAAGTGCTGGCTAGAATCGTCGCGATGGGAGCAATCGGACTCACCGTGACGTCTGTCGTCCCCAAATGGTTCGTCGCCAAGCGAGGAATGGCCGTGGCCATCAGCGGCATAGGTGAGCGAGCAGGGCAGACCATCACGCCGCTGTATGCACAGCTCCTCATCAGCAACGCGGGTTGGCGGCCTGCGCTGGTGGTCACGGGTCTCGTCACCTGGGCCGTTTCAATCATCCCTTCGCTGCTCTTCTTGCGCAGGCGCCCCGAGGATATGGGCCTGCTGCCGGATGGTGCTACGCCCTTTGACGAGGCTACGTCCTCAACGGTTAAAACAACACCCAACCTCAATCACCGCGATGTGAACTTCACGGTGAAAGAGGTGCTACGGCTCCCCTCGTTCTACCTGCTGGCAACCGGTTTGACGCTGATGTCGCTTCCCACCAACGGATTGATGTTCCACCTGGTATCGTTCCTGACTGACCGAGAGTTCAGCGCCGGGTACGCAGTGATCGTTCTCTCCACCTTCTCTACGGGCGGCGCGGTAGGCTCCATAGTCTTTGGCATGTTGGTAGGAAGGTTCAATATTCGGCCGACAATGACAGCCAACTACCTCCTGATGGGCATTGGCTACATCATCCTGTTGACCGTCCACTCCCCCATGTTGGGTTTGGCATGGGGTTTCTTTCATGGCATCCTGCAAGGAGGCTCTTTCATGATGCAGCAGGTGATCTTTGCCGATTACTACGGCAGGCACTCCCTGGGTGCGATTCGAGGCATCACTCGCCCTGCGCAGATGACTACCAACGCAATCGGCCCCCTTGCTGCTGCCATCGCCTACGACGCCACGTCCAGCTATGGACTGGTGTTCAGCATCTTCACCGTGATAGCGGTAATAGCGGCAGTGTTCATCTTTGCTGCCCTGCCGCCGGCTGCCCCAACAACAGAGCCGGAAAAATAAGTTCCTATACCGTCAGGTCACAAGGGTCCAGGGCATCGCCCTGGTTGAACCTTAAAGGAGTCAACGGTACAATCTGGGCAGTTACAGAAGGCGGTTGAAGAACGTGACGTTAGATGCAAGAGGCCCGGAGTTCCCGCGAAAAGAACGTCGGAAGCGCATGGGCGGCACCGGCGCTGAACACTTTGATGAGGTCACCGGCTCCAGCGAGTTCTTTATCTATGTAGCACCCAACATGCAGACAAAAGGCTATGACGGCCTGAAGAAACAGCTTGAGGAATTGGGCTGTGAGGTAGAGTTCCCTGCCGTTTCATCACTCTCTCCCAGCCCGCGCCACCAGGCGATAAAGATCACCCATGCTGGAGATGGTATACCACTGAAGGGCCTTAAGCGGGCACACACCTGGGCACACTCCCATTCCTTCCTCCATAGCTTCTTCAAGCCATTTGCAACGCCACCAGCCGCCAAGACTTAGTCACCAGTATCGCTGAATAGAGAGAAGCCCCAGCCAATTGGTTGGGGCTTTTTGTTTGAAAGGTGTCATTCTTCACTGCGTTCAGAATCTCTCCCCTTGGCATTCCAGCAACACTCTTGGGCGACCGCAGGAGCATGGGTGGAGGGCTTCGCCCTCCTTAGGTAACCGCAGGCATATAGGTGCAGGACTGGTCCTGCCCTGGCTAGTGGTCGATGAAGTCCGTGGGCACGCTACGACTCAGACCGCCATCCTTCTCCAACGCTGCAATCACCTTACCGGCTAGGCGGTACACGGCGTGGAGCGGGTCAGCCTCCAGGACTTCCGTTCCGTATCCTTTGTCGATTGCCTTCCACTCCGAGTAGCCGTTCGTGCTATACGTCAGGTTCATGGTGATCTCTCGACGATGCTGGCTTAACGTGACCAGCATGCGCTCCAGATCTATGGCACCCAGCCAACGACGGCCCCCACACTTCTCGCACTTCTTCGTCTTGGTAGAGTCGCTGGGGTTGTCCGCGTCTGCAATCGAGCCTCGACCGTGGCAGGTGGGGCACCAATCACGCATCCCCAATAGCCAAACAGCCAGGTAGTTGGCCATCTCCGGCAGCTCGGCCTTATCGAAATCAGGCTGGTCCATTGGTTCTCCTTGCAGTGGCCTACTCCCATATTGGCGCAAACACGTACTGAGAGCAATAGTTCTACGTAGCCCCACACCCTAAAGGGCGTGGCATGTATGGTCCCGCCTTCAGGCGGGGTTCAGTAAAACTTCTACCGTCAGGGAATGTAGGTGCAGGATTAGTCCTGCTGAAGTGCATAGCCCTTAAAGTTTTAGCTCGTCAGCGAAGGCATTGATCAAGCGAATAGCCGTCTCCGGCTGCTCCTCCGGGATGTAGTGACCTGAGCCGGGGATAACCTCGCCTCGCACGTCTTCCGCCACCGTCCGCCAGATGTCCAAGATTGGCTCGTCGTTCAGGTTACCGTACTCGCCCCATAGTATCTGCAGCGGCACCGTGATCTTGTGTCCGGCGGCGACTTCTTCCGTCCATCGAGGCCTGTCCACGTCAAAGGCCGTGCGGTAGTCCGCCAGCGTAGACTCCACCGTGCCGGGCCTGGCGAACACCTCCATGTAGTGGGCAACGTTCTCCGGGTCAAGGACGTCACCTCGCCGAGCAAACAGGTGGTTCACGTACGCTGATGGATCGCTGTTGATGAGTTTCTCCGCCAGTCCGCGCTGCAGGTGGAAGTACCAGTGCCAGTAGCGACGCGCGTAGCCGTCCACACCCTGGCTGTAGACCCACTCCAGCGGCAGGATATCCAACAGCGTTGCGCCTACAATCGATTCAGGGTGGTCAGCGGCCAGGCGACGTGCCGTGCGACCGCCCCTATCGTGTCCTGCGACGAGGAACTTGTCCCAACCAAGGTGCTTGGCAAGGCCGTGGGCGTCCTCCGCCATCGTGCGTTTGTCGTAGCTAAGTTCGTCTGCTGGTCTACCCGAATCGCCGTAGCCTCGCAGGTCCATCGATGCCACATCGAACCGTGATGTCAGTGCATCCGCAACCGTGCGCCACATCCGGCGGGTCTCTGGGTAACCGTGAATCAGCAACAGCGGGTATCCACTGCCGCCACGCTCATAGGCGATGCGAATCCCGTTCACGTCTGCATACAGTGTCTGGTCGTTCATCCCTGGCATTCTACCAATGCCCCTTTCACACTTCTGGGCGACTATGCACTTCGACCTCTCCAGTACAGTCGAAACACCCTTGTGAACACCCATTGGGCGACGAGGATGGGCGTCATGCCGATGCCGAAGATAGCAATGAGGAAGAAGAAGGGCTCGTCCATGGAGAACAGTGCGTTGAGGAAATTGTGGAGCGCACCCGATAGGACGCCGATCACCGCGGTAGTGGCGATTCCTCGTATCGAGGAGAAAAAACGCACCCTACGGTAGAGGGCGATGCCACCAGCTACACTTCCCGCGCTCCAACCGATTGCTGCCAGCCATTCCCACAAAGCCCATTCTCCCTTTCTACGGCATATGCACAGCGTACAGAGCACATAGGGGAAAGGGCAAGTGTCTTAAAGGAAAGACTGTGCAAAAGCAGCGAGGCTAAGCCTCTTAGCTCGAAAGCGGTGCGGGAAGCTCTGTGGCACCCATGAGGTATTTATCCACGCCGTGGGCTGCCTGCCTACCCTCTGCCAGCGCCCAAACCACCAGTGACTGCCCCCGATGCATATCGCCCGCAGCAAACACGCCGGGGACGCTGGTCATGCGGTCAGTGTTGGTGGTGACGTTGCCTCGACCATCAAGCTCAACCCCCAGGTCGTCCAGCATCCCGTTCTTCTCCGGGTGGAGGAAGCCCAGCGCAAAGAGCACCAGGTCTGCATCTATCTCAAACTCCGTGCCCTCGATCTCCTTCATGGTAGGTCGACCCGTTTCGTCGGGCGCTCCCCACTCAAGTCGGATGCCGTGGAGCTTTGTCACCTGGCCATCGCTGCCGGAGAACGACGTGGTCTGGATGTTGTAGTCCCGGTCCCCACCCTCTTCATGGGCAGCCGACGACCGTAGGATCAGTGGCCACTGCGGCCAAGGATTGTTGTCAGTCCTCTCAACCGGGGGTTCCGGTAGCAACTCGAACTGGTGCACGGAAAGCGCTCCCTGTCGATGGGCTGTGCCAAGGCAGTCGGCACCGGTGTCGCCGCCACCAAGGATCACCACATGTTTCCCCTCGGCGGTGATGCGTTCAGACTCCGGAAACTCAGCCCCGGTGTTGGTCCTGTTCTGCATGGTCAGGTAGTCCATTGCCGGGTGGATGCCGCTAAGCTCCCGGCCCGGGACGTCCAGATCACGGGGAACCGTGGAGCCACCTGTTAGAACGATAGCATCAAATTTTTCCTTCAGGTCAGACACCGGCACGTTCTGGCCGATGTGGGCGTTGGTGACGAATGTGACACCCTCCGCCGCCATCTGATCGACGCGACGCTGTACCACGTCCTTCTCAAGCTTGAAGTCCGGGATGCCCAGTCGTAGCAGCCCACCGATGACCTCGTTACGCTCATAGAGGGTGACGAGATGTCCCGCGTGGTTGAGTTGCGCCGCCGCCGCCATGCCTGCTGGGCCGGAGCCCACCACCGCCACGCTCTTGCCGCTGCGCCATGTTGGAGGGTGAGGTGTAATCCAACCCTCTGCCCAGCCTCGGTCGGCGATGGCTTTCTCGATGTACTCGATGGTCACGGGGTCGTTGTTGATGTTGAGGGTGCATGCGGCCTCGCATGGGGCGGGGCAGATACGCCCGGTGAACTCCGGGAAGTTGTTGGTGGCATGGAGGGCATCCAGGGCTTCCTTCCACTTGCCTCGATACACCAGGTCATTCCAGTCAGGTATAAGGTTCCCCAGAGGACAACCGCTGTGACAGAAAGGGATACCGCAGTTCATGCACCGAGAACCCTGGGTCTTGGAAAGTTCCTCCGCCCAGGGAAGGTATATCTCTTGATAGTTCTTTACCCGATCCTCAACAGGTTTACGCTGGGGAACCTGTCGTCGGAACTCTGTGAATCCTGTAGGCTTACCCATTTGCCACCACGTTTGAAGGCGCGGTCTGCTGCCGCTCCTGCTCTAATATCGCTTTATATGCCACTGGCATCACCCGTACAAACTTCTTGATACTGCTTTCCCACGAGTCCAATATCATGCGCGCCTTGGCGCTATCGGTTTGACGTGAGTGGGCCTCGATGAGAAGTCGAAGTGTCGCTAGGTCTCTCTCTTCTTCAACTGCGCCAAGCTCAACCATGTCCATGTTGCACCTGCTGGCGAAGTCGTTGGTCTCGTCGTACACGTACGCGATGCCACCGCTCATGCCCGCAGCGAAGTTGCGTCCTGTTTGACCGAGCACGACCACACGACCGCCGGTCATGTACTCGCATCCGTGGTCGCCGATGCCTTCAACAACGGCGTTGGCACCACTGTTGCGGACGCCGAAACGCTCGCCAGCCATGCCGCGCACAAAGATGTCACCGCCTGTGGCTCCGTAGAGCAGCACGTTTCCGACGATGATGTTCTCCTCCGGCGTGAACGTGGCCTGGGCAGGTGGTCGGACAATGATGCGACCGCCACAAAGCCCCTTGCCAAGGTAGTCGTTGGAATCTCCCTCAAGGTAGAAGCTGATACCACGGGAGAGGAAAGCGCCGAAACTCTGTCCGGCAGAACCGGTGAGGTTCACTTTAATCGTGTCTTGCGCCAATCCCTCGTCGCCGTATCGCTTTGCCACCTCACCTGAGAGCATTGCTCCGACAGCACGGTGGCTGTTATACACCTTGGCAGTTATCTCTACAGGCTTCCGCTGTTCCAGCGCGGATTTCGCTTGCTTGATGAGTTCCAGATCCAGCGCCTCTCCCAGTTTGTGATCCTGGGAATCGCTGTGATATGTCCCTGATCCAGTGCCCATTGTCGGCGCGACCTCTGCCCGGTACAGCAAGGAGTTCAGGTTCAAACCCTTTGCCTTCCAGTGGTCTTCTACGCCGCTCCAGTCCATTCTGTCTGTCCGGCCGATCATCTCGTTCACGGTCCGGAAACCCATGTCTGCCATGACCTGGCGCATGTCCTCAGCCATGAACCTGAAGTAATTCACTACGTAGTCAGGGTCACCGGCAAACCGCTTGCGCAGCTCCGGGTCCTGGGTGGCGATGCCCACAGAACAGAGGTTGAGGTGGCACTTCCGCAGATAGATGCACCCCAACGTTATTAACGCTGCTGTAGCCACACCAAACTCGTCGGCGCCCAGCATCGCTGCGATGGCGACGTCACGGCCCGTCTTGATCTGTCCGTCAGTCTGGACAACGATGCGGCTTCGAAGGTCGTTGGCGACAAGCACCTGCTGCGTCTCCGCCAGTCCAAGCTCCCAGGCTACTCCGGCATGTTTGATGGACGATTCCGGCGATGCGCCTGTCCCGCCGCTGTCTCCGCTGATGAGCACCACGTCAGCCTTGGCCTTCGCCACTCCGGCGGCCACCGTGCCCACGCCCACTTCAGACACCAGCTTCACATGGATGCGGGCGTCCTGGTTGGCAGTCTTCAGGTCATGGATAAGCTGCGCGATGTCCTCAATGGAGTAGATATCGTGATGCGGCGGCGGGGAGATAAGCTCCACGCCGGGCGTTGTGTGTCGAATGTTGCCGATGTAATCGCTGACCTTGTGGCCTGGGAGCTGTCCACCTTCACCGGGCTTGGCTCCCTGGGCGATCTTGATCTGCAAGTCCTTGGCGTTGACGAGGTACTCTGTGGTCACGCCGAACCGACCCGATGCCACCTGTTTGATGGCGGAGTTCCGGGAATCACCGTTGGCGTCCAGGGTGTATCGAGAGGGGTCTTCACCACCTTCACCAGTGTTGCTCCGGCCACCGATGCGGTTCATGGCGATGGCCAGGGCTTCATGGGCTTCCCGGCTGATGGAGCCAAGGGAAATGCCCCCGGTGGCAAACCGTTCAAGAATAATATCAACGGACTCGACTTCGTCGATGGAAATCGGCACGTCCGCAGGCTTCAGTGTCAAAAGCCCTCTCAGTGTCTTGCGATGGGTTGCTTCGTCGTTGGACATCACCGCAAACTCGTCATACATCTTCTTTGAGTTCAGACGCGATGCATGCTGCAGCTTAGAGATTGAGTCCGGGTTCCACATATGGTCTTCGCCGTTCCGACGCCAGTAGTAGGCACCGGGGTTTTCCAGTTCCTGGCTTCCGGAAGGACGATGCTCCAGGTATGCATGGTGGTGCCGTCGAAGCAACTCTTCTTCAAGGGAATCGATGGTCAATCCACCGATTCGTGTTGGTGTCCATGTGAAGTATTCGTCCACAAGCTCTTGGCTCAGTCCGACGGCCTCAAAGACCTGAGCACCCCGATAGCTCTGGACGGTGGAGATGCCCATCTTGGACATGATCTTGACCACGCCTTTATGCAGGGCCTTCAGGTAGTTCTCCTGAGCCTCCTCAATGGACAGGCCGCTGTTGATCTGGGAGTCATTCACCAGACCAGCCATCGTTTCGAGTGCCAAGTACGGGTTGATCGCCCCTGCGCCATAGCTGATAAGCGCCGCAAAGTGGTGGGTCTCTCTAGGCTCACCACTCTCCAGAATGATGCCAACTTTGACGCGGGTCCCTTCACGGATGAGGTGATGGTGGAGGGCGGAAACCGCTAGCATGCTTGGAACGGGGACATGGTCTGCATCTACACCGCGATCTGAAAGCACCAGGATGGTAAAACCGTCCTTGATTGCCTGGGATGCTTCCTGGCGCAATCGCTCTACGGCTGCTTTCAAGCCACCGGGTCCGGCGTTATCCGGGTATAGGATTGAGATTGTTGTTGTCTTTACACCGGGGAGGTCTGCTACACGGATGCGCTCCAACTCTTCGTTGGTGAGCACGGGCTCCTTCAGCCGGAGTTGCCTGGCATGAAGGGGAGTCTCTTCAAAAAGGTTCTGCTCAGAACCCACAAAGGTTGCTACGGAGGTGACGAGCTCCTCGCGGATTGCGTCCAGCGGGGGGTTGGTCACCTGGGCGAATAGCTGCTTGAAGTAGTTGAACAGCGGCTGTGGCCTATCAGAAAGGATGGCCAGTGCCGTGTCGTTGCCCATAGACCCAATCGGCTCAGCGCCGGTGGATCCCATTGGCTCCATCAACAGCTGCAACTCCTCCTGGGTGTAGCCAAAGGCACGCTGGCGTTCAACCAATGTATCCAGGTCATTACCGTTGACGTGCTTCGGCTCCGGCAAGTCTGCTATATCTACGGCGTTGTCCTTCAACCACTGGCCGTAGGGTTGGCGTGCTGCCAGAGATTCCTTGATCTCGTCGTCCTCAACAATGCGGCCCTGCTCAAAATCAACGTAAAACATGCAGCCGGGCTTGAGGCGGGCCTTAAACTTTACCTGTTCTGGCGGCACGTCCAGCACACCGGTCTCAGAAGCCATGACCAGCAAATCGTCGTTGGTCACCAGGTATCGCATCGGACGGAGGCCGTTCCTGTCCAGGATTGCGCCGATGCTGTTTCCATCGGTGAAGGAGACCATTGCCGGGCCGTCCCAGGGCTCCATCAGCGATGAGTGGTATTCATAGAAATCGCGCTTCTCTTGGGGCATATCGATGTGCTCGCCCCATGCCTCAGGAATCATCATGAGCATTGCGTGGGGCAGCGATCGACCTGTGTGGTACAGCAACTCAAGGGCATTATCCAGGCTTGCCGTATCGCTTTGTCCATCGCCGATGATGGGCATCAGTTTCTTCATGTCTTCGCCAAACTCAGCGGACTCGAACAGCGCCGACCTTGCATGCATGAAGTTGATGTTGCCGCGAAGGGTGTTGATCTCACCGTTGTGGCAGACCATCCGATAGGGGTGCGCCAGGGGCCAGGCTCCAAGGGTGTTGGTGCTGAAGCGTGAGTGCACCATTGCAAAGGCGCTGGTGACATCTTTGTCCTGAATATCCAGGTAGAACGACGGTATCTGCGAGGACTTAATCAGCCCTTTGTACACAATCCTGTTGACCGAGAGGCTACAGACGTAGAAATTCTCGCCGTCACCAAGGTTACGCTCGAACGCCGTCTGTTCGATGACCCTACGTATAACGAAGAGCTTGCGCTCAAACGCCGCCGGGTTGAGGGTGGCATCGCCGCAACCAACAAAGAACTGCCGGATGATGGGCAGACGTGAGCGGGCCAGCCAACCTATGCTGTCGGCATCCACGGGAACGTCACGCCAACCAAGGAAATTCTGGCCCTCCGCCTCTACTGTCTCCTTGATGATGTCCTGACACTCGCCGCACGGTTCGTCAGCCGGGGGTAAGAACACCATGCCCACGCCGTATTCGCCGACAGCGGGCAACTCAAAGCCAAGGGACGGAGCTATCTTACCGAAAAATATGTCTGGAATCTGGAACATGATGCCTGAGCCATCGCCCGTATCCGGGTCACAACACTCAGCGCCTCTATGCTCAAGGTTGTTCAGTACTTCAAGTCCCTGCTCAATGATGGTGTGGGACTTGATGCCCTTGATGTTTGCCACCATGCCAACGCCACAGGCATCGTGCTCATGGGCAGGGGAGTAAAGTCCCTTTTCAGCAGCGGATTTCTGTGCGGTTTGAAGCGCATCAAGGTACTGTTGTTGCTCTTCAGTTATACGTCGATTAATTGCCATGAACGACCTCTTTCGAAAGCAACCAGGATTGAAAACATCTCTAACGATGTTGCTGGTGCTGCCCCCCGGTGATACCTGGGTTTTAAAAAACAAATACAGGGTGAATCACCCTGCTTCTTACCCACCGTTGAAGTTTAGGATTTTACACGTCCCACGCATGGGGGTCAACGTGTACGCAAGGGGTGCGCGATGTACGCCACACCTACGAAGTCCTATTATTCGTGAAAAAAGGCGCGAATGCAACCAGGCAGCCAGGGCGACGCCCTGGACCCACGTGCCTGCGGTTACCTAAGCAGCTCCCCTTTGCTGGAGGATTCGCCATTTAGGTATGAATAAACCAAATATTGCCGTCCGTCAGGTCATATGGGTCAAGGGCTTAGTCCTTGAAGATGGCTTCTGGCAGGAATGCCGAGACCGTCACGTTGGGCATATCCACCGCGTTACTGATCTTCAGGTCTACAGCCACGCTGCAAATGACATAGGCTTGCTCCTTGGTGAAGCCACGGTCTCGCAGCAGATCAATCATCTGGATAAGGGCGTTGCGTGCCGCCAGGTTCAGGTCGCCGTTCTCCTGGGTGCCCTCTTCGGTGATGGGCATACCCATTGTCGCAATGAAGTTCTGAGGTGCAGCCCACTCAGCTGCGGCATACATACCAGGATGCGAGAAACGCGGGAACGTGATGTTCTGTCGCTTCGCCTCGCCCTTCAGCACCTGGAAACGCACGGCAACCGTAGCACCCATCTCAATGGCCGTCAGGCAGCACTCGGAGTCACCCTGAGCGAAATGGGCGTCGCCCGCAGAGTACAACCCTCCGGGAACGGCTACGGGCACCAGCAGTTTTGAGCCCTTTGTGAGCTGCTTGATATCAAAGTTGCCGCCGTTCTCCCGTGGCGGTGCGGTGCGAAGACCTTCGCTGGCGACGGGTTCCACTGACGGAACAGCGTCCTGGGAATCCGGAAGCTGAGCAGACCCGCCACGTTCGACCAGGTCGGCCTCTCGACGTGTCCACTCTTTGACCTGTGCGTAGGAAGGTGCCAACCCAGCAGTTCCCATAAACGGGCCGGCAGGAATACGGACGCCCGGCACTTCCGGTGCTGTGGCCCATCCGTCCTTCAACGCCCAGTTCACCAGAATCGGGTTATCGATTATGCCTTTAATGAATCCTGCGTTGGGGTTGGCGCGAGTCCAACCGTACGATTCAGGAATGATGTCCAGGTACTCAATCTCCAGCAGATCGCCCGGCTCCGCACCCTGGACGTACACCGGCCCGGTGAGGGGGTGGATGGCCTTGGTCGGCATCGGGGTTAGCACGCCGGGCTTCGTCTGGCCGTCGGAGGCATCCCGTGTCTCCAGCACCACCTCTTCGCCGGGCGCAACCTCCAAGATTGGCTCGACGTCAGGATGCCAGCGATTGTGGCCCGTACCGGGATCGTCCTTAAGCCGCACACTTCGATTGATCGTTACGCTTTTCATTGCTCACCCCTATTGCATTCAACTTTGGCCGGATAATCTGACGCACTCTTGTGCCCGTCAGGGAGCCTGGGTCAAGGGCAGCGCCCTTGCTATGGAACGATTACGTCAGAGTCCGGGATATAGCCGGGACTGTTCATTACCACATAGGTCATATGTCCCTCAAAAACGTAGGGGACATCTTTGGGAATGAGCACCACATCGCCGCCTGTGACAGAGCCCTTCTCATCGTCGCCGATCTCAAAGTCAGCCTCGCCATCTACGATGTAATAGACGCGGTCGCTGATGCTGTTGACCACCTTTTCATGTCGACCGAACAACGTCACCCACGTCAGGCTGATGCTGTCCGTTTGGCTCTGGTTGATGATGCGCTTCAATACAAGCGGTCGATCTCCCTGGGTGTCTGTCTTTGTATCACTGAACTTAATAATCATGGTGTCCTTTGAAATCTAAATTTGCCTTATGTCTGGGACTGGCCTGCGGGCCAGACGTCTTTAGTCCCCGCCGGAGGCAATATGAACTTTAGTCCCCTCGCCTCAGCGAAACTTATGACTCGCCTTTACTATTGGGGATTGGTCTTCAACCACTCCAGATACTCGGCGATGGCGCTCTCAAGGGTGTACTCCGGTGCGTATCCAGCGTCTTCGCCGATACGTGAGATGTCTGCCACAGGGTTCGCCTTGCCTCTGCCGCTGGCCCCGGATTGCAGCTGAATCTGGGCGTCAGGCACAAGCTTCTTCACGGCAGCGGCCACATCGCCATAGCTGTCGGCGCGACCACTCCCGATGTTGTACACATGGTGCGACAAGCTTGGCGCGAGTTGGAGCTTCTGAATGCCCGTTGCAATGTCCTTCACGTAGGCGTAGTCAGACCGGTCGTCCTCGAATGGTGCTCCAGTCAGGCTTCCGCCGAAGTCGGCGGGCGCGCCCTTGGCCGCTGCGTGGGTCATGCGACTGTGCGCGCTGAACATGCTGTAGTACAGCGGTCCGAACACGCCACTGATACGCATCATGACCACTTCAACGTCCGTGCGGTCTCCGTAGTGGAGGCCCAGGACCTCAAAGGTCTTCTTGAAGGCATCGATAGAGCTGTTCGTCTCCACATACAGAGGGTTTTCTTCTCGGAAGGGGCCATCCGGTACCATGCCGTACACCGAGTTGGAGCTGGCAACCGTCACTCGCTTGACGCCCAGGATTCGCGCAGCTTCCAGCACGTTTATCAGGCCATCGATGTTGACCTTCATTTCCTGGCCAGGGGACAGTGAGCCCAAACGCGGGGAAACCAGATGGACGATACCCGTCACACCGTGTTTCACACCGGCTTCCATCACGGCGTGGGCGTTCGTTGTGTCCACTCGCTCAGGGAACACCGTCTTTCCGATCTCATCTTTCCAGATTGCCGGCTCTCGTTGGGCATTGTTGTAGCCCACCACCACAGACTCGCCGGCATCCAGCAGCTTTCGTGTGGTGTGCATCCCAATAAATCCATTTCCACCGGTGACTAGAATCATATTCGTTCTCCATATTTATTTTCTTGCTTAGATATCTGTCGGGAACTTAGGTCTAAACCACGCACTGGTTAGGTAACCGTAGAAACAAAGTTGGGGGGTCTATCCTGCCTCAACCGCGCCCTTCATAGCCAGGTAGTACCCGAAAATGCCGAAACCGTAGATTGCCCGTTTGCATACAGGAAGCACCACGGACGCCCCTCCACGTGCTGTGGGGTTGGTGATATGCACCTCAGTGCTGGGAATGTTGACTTGCCGCAAAGCGCCAAGCAGGACAGGCACGCCCGAGTTAAAGCCTGCCGGGTTGATGATGATTGCGTCCGTGCCGTCATCGTGCGCTTGGTAAATGGCGTTTGCCACTTCGCCCTCAACATTGGAATGGAAGCACTTCACTTCAACACCTAACTCTTTGGCGTATTCCTCAATCTTTGTGTTGTATTCCGGCAAGGTCATTGGCCCGAAGATTTCCACACCAACCTTGCCTCGCATGTTCATCCCTGCACCGTGGATGACGAGAATTTTAGTCATAGTTTGACTCCCCTCTCACCTGTCTTGTCGTGAAGCATACAAAAACCCCCTCCGTTTAGGAAGGGGTCTGTAGAGGTACCAATTATTAGTCTGCCCGAGAATAACTAGGCGGGAAACTTGTCTATACCCGCCAGAGTATGTGGGTCCAGGGCTAAGCCCTGGCTAGATGGTCGGCGCCCGTAGCTCGCCGGTGCCGTTCTGGTCATCTGAGCCGTTCGTATACTGTGGAGCGGGCTCACCAAAGTTCATCGCATACAAGGTTGCGTACAGGCCACCCTTGGCCAGTAGCTCCTCATGGGGGCCTGTCTCAATGATCTTGCCCTGATCCAGCACCACAATGACGTCTGCGCTGGTGATGGTGGAGAGTCTGTGAGCAATGACCACAGATGTCCTGCCGCGCAGCACAGCCTTCAGGCTTTCCTGAATCACCCCCTCCGTTCGCGAGTCGATGCTTGCCGTTGCTTCGTCAAGAACAATGATGCGCGGGTCTGCAACAACGGCACGTGCAAAGCTGATGAGCTGACGTTGGCCCATGCTCAAGTTGCTGCCGCGCTGCTGCAACATCGTATCGTAACCATCGTCTATATCCATGATGAAATCGTGGGCACCCACAGCCGTGGCCGCGGCTACAACCTCTTCATCCGTGGACTCCGTGCGCCGATACTTGATGTTGTCCTTGATGCTCATTGAATAGAGGTATGGCTCCTGGAGCACCATGCTCATCTGGCTTGCCAGGCTATCCCGCGTCACATCACGGATGTCATGACCATCAATCCGGATGGCACCGCCGGTCACATCGTAGAAACGGTGCATCAGCGCCACCAAGCTGGTCTTGCCTGCGCCGGTGAGGCCTACCAGCGCCACGTTCTGCCCTGGCTTGATGTGCAGGTCAATGTTATGGAGAACTTCTTCTTGCGGCGTGTAACCGAAGGATACGTTGTCAAACACCACCTCGCCCTCGATAAGGGGCAGTTCTGTAGCATCAGGTTTGTCGTTCATCTCCGGCTTGATATCCAAGAGCTCAAATATGCGGGCGCCGGAGGCCATGGCCCGTTGGAACATGGTGTACTGCTGCGTCAACATCCGGATGGGCTCAAAGAACCGCTGGACGTATATGAGGAAGGCCACCAGGAATCCGACTTCCAATGCTCCATCAAAGACCCTGATGCCGCCCACAACGACGACCAGGCCCATGGAGAGCACCGTCAGGGTCTCCACCACCGGCATCAGCAGGGCTGAGAGCCATGAAGCATGGATAGTCATATCAAGATGTTTCTTGTTCAGCGTATTGAAGTTAACCAGGTTCACATCTTGTCGGTTCGTACTCTGAGTAACTCGGACGCCGGAAACATTCTCTTGGATGTTCCCGTTCACCGATGATATGGCCATTCTGACACCCAGGAATGTAGGTCTGGATTTCTTCTGCCAGATGATCATGGTGATGATCAGCAGCGGGATCAGGGAGAGCGTCGCCAGGCCCAGGATCGGGTCCAGGTAGAGCATTGTGGCAGCAATGAAGACAAGCATCATGATGTCGCCAACGGTGGTGATGCCCACGTCCGTGAACTCCTGGAGCTGGTGCACATCGTTCTGAATGCGGGACATGATCCGTCCCACTTCGTTTCGGTCGTAGAAAGAGGTAGCTTGATTCTGGAGATGCGCGAACATCTCTGTCCGCAGGTCATGCAGCACGTTCACCGTTAAGCGGGCCAAAGCGATGTACTGCAGGAAGTTAAAGACCATGTTAACCAACACATTGCCCAGGAAGATCATCCCGACGAGAGAGAGGCTACCCCACGCATCGCTGTCACCCTGTACACCCAACACAAAGCTGTTGATGCCCCAGGCGATAATGATCGGTTGAGCAACCATGGTGAGGATGTGCCCTACCATGCCTATGAACGCCATGACGGCCCAGAAGCGGTATGGCAATGCATACCTCACCAGGCGCATGACTACCCCGTGGTCATAGAGGTTGCCCATGAGCACATCGTCAAGATGGGAGTGGCCCAGGTGGCCGTATCCGCCGCTACGAATGCTCAATCTAAGCCATCCTTCTCGCTAGACTGTTGGACTTCCTGTATTGAAGCCTCTTCCATAGGCTTCAATTGCGATTCGTACAAGTTCAAATACTCGCCGCCCTTGGCAAGTAGCTCCTCGTGGGTACCACGCTGATCGATGTTCCCGTCCTTGAATACCAGAATCAAATCGGCGCCACGTATCGCGCTCAAACGGTTGGTGACCACGAAGGTCGTCCGACCCTGCATCACCTCTTCCAACCCCTCTTGAACCAAGTGCTCCGTGTGGGCGTCCACGCTGGAAGTGGAGTCGTCCAGGATCAACACGGGCGGGTTCATCAGGAGGGTCCTAGCAATAGCCAGTCGTTGCTTCTGCCCACCGGACAGACCGCCTCCGCGTTCACCCACCACCGTGTCGTACTGATCCGGCAACCCGGAGATGAACTCATGGAGTTGGGCGATGGACGCCACCTCCCGGATTTCCTCGTCAGTGGCATCGCCTCTACCGTACGCGATGTTCTCTCCGATGCTGGCCGTATGGATGAACACGTCCTGCTGCACGATCCCAACGTTGTTGCGAAGGGACTCCAGCGTCACGTCACGGACGTCGATACCATCTATGGTGATCGAACCCTCTGTAGTGTCATAGAACCGGGGAATCAGGTGAGTGAAAGTAGTCTTGCCGCTACCCGGCTGACCCACCAGTGCGATGACCTGTCCTACCTCGACTTCAACATTGATCTCGTGAAGCGCTTCCGTCTCGCCATCGTAGGACAGTGAAACGTTGTCGAATACTACCTTGCCCTTGACGCGTTTCATGAGCTTGGCGTCAGGCTTCTCGTCCACAGGGGATTCCCAATCAAGAATCTCGAAAAGTCGTTGCCCGGAAGAGGCAGCTCGGGAGAAGCTGTTGACCATAAAGCCCATCATCCGCACTGGCTGCGTCAGCAGACCCATGTAGAAGATGAAAGACGTCAGTTCACCTGGCGTCAATCCAGTGTAAACGACCGCCCCCGTAACTTCATTAATGACCCTTCCGTCAATGACCGCTTGTCCACCCACCCACAGGATGGCGCCAAGGGCTGCCAGGAAGGCAAAGTTCATAACGGTGAAGTTCTTAGCCCACATCTTTTGGGCATCGTAAATCGCTTCCCGCACTGCCAACGCCCGTGTACCAAACTTATTTTCCTCGTAGTCCTCCGCAGCAAAGGCCTTGACTACCCGCATCCCGGACAGATTTTCCTGGATGGTGGTCACCATCTCTCCGGTTGCCACCTGCACCACCATCCACTTCTTCCGAAGTATTCGGCTGGTAGTTATAGCCCGCCATGCCATGAAAGGCACAAATGCCAGGCTCACCAGTCCCATCTTGACGTCTGTTAAGAGCATGGCAACGGCAATACCTATCACCATGGCAACTACAAAGCCAAACCGGACAGCGCCCATGTTGATAAACATACGCACGCCCTCAACGTCCGCCGTTGCGCGGGACATCAGGTCGCCGGTGTTCTGTTTGTCGTGGAAGGCAAAACTCAAATGCTGGAGTTTGTTGTAGAAGGAGTTACGTATGTCATAGGCGACCTTCTGAGAAGTCGATTCCGCGAAAAAGGTCTGACCAAAGGAGAACAACCCTCGAGCCGTCCCAGCCAAAAGCAAGGCAATCGCAATGTTCCAGAGCCCTGAAACGTCGCGCTCTCCTGAGTCCAGGACATTGGTGATGCTCTCGCCGATGAGGTAAGGCACGGCCAACGCCGTTAGTGCCGCGCCAATGACTGAGATGTACCCTAGTGCGAGCCGTCGTTTGTGCTTCTTGAGGATGAGTTTGATGATGCGGATGATAGTTGGCATAATTACTTCTTAATTTATAGTCAGATAGGGCGCATGTCAAATAAAAGTTAAGGTTTCGAGTGGACTTAAGATACTGCCAGCGTCACACGGAAATTTACGGGGAGTATCGGCTACCCCGGCTTACTCGCCATCACGATCATGCGCCGAGAACCATTGTTGTACGGTTTTGACTCATAGTCCCCGTAGACCGCTTCGAACGCAAACCCCGTGTCGGTCAGCATGCCGGTCAACTCCGCCAGTGTGTACAGTCGGATGGTCAGGCCGTCCGAGGGGTGGCTGGCACCGTCAGGCGTGGTGACCACAAAGCTGTTATGGATCGTCCCCCTCGCCAGATTGAGTTCACGATGCTCCTGATACACGGTGCCGTTGGGGTGAACCTTGCGTTCGTCCACGAGGTTGTTGGCCACAACCCAGTCCAGGTTGATCAGATCGATGAGGAACCTACCTCCCGGCTTCAGCACTTTCGAGACCTGGTGTAGCATCTTCATGTCCTCGTCGCCCGAGTCCAAATACCCAAACGACGTAAAGAGGTTCACCACCGCATCGAATCGCGCCTCAAAGGGCAGTTGGCGCATGTCGCTGTGCACCAATTCCAGCTCAACACCCGCCGACGCCGCGTTCATCGCCGCCTGGTCCAGGTACTGCTGGCTTAAGTCCAACCCGGTCACCTTGAATCCCGCTTTGGCCAACAACACTGCATGTCTGGCATGGCCGCAGCAGAGATCCAGAATCTCCGCGCCCGGAGACACCCCAAGCACTTTTTGTACGAATGCGGTTTCTACGACGGCGTTCTCCAGGGTGATGGTCTCGCGATATGCGCCCAGATAGTCGTCGCCGAAGAACTCCATGTAACCGGGGACTTCCAAGTCAGCCATCAGCGTCGGCCGGCGGCGAGTTTCTTTGATTCAGGCAAGGAGCGCAGTCGCAGCATCGCCACGGTTCCCAGGGCAGGGCCGATGGCTAGCACCGCCCACGCGATACCCCAGCCAAAGGTATCCTCAAGCTCCGGCACCAGCCAAATGGTGAACACCGTGAGCGCGAATCCCAACCCCGTTTGGAATGTCAGCGTGGTGCCGCGGTATTGAGGCTCGCTTAGCTCCGTGATGGCTGTGGAAAACTGGGCGGAATCAGCAATGACCGACGCTCCCCAAACGAGGGCGACCACGCCGATGACCAGCCCCCACTCCATTGGCAGGAACCCGATGAACAACGCAGAGCCGCCGCTCAACACCATCGCCACACTCGTCACCAGCGTCCTGCCGTACCGATCTGCAGCCAGCCCACCCAGCACGCTGCCAGCCGCCCCGGCCAGGAACACCGTGAACGCCAACGCGCTGGAGAATGCGATGCTACCGCCAAGGATGGTTCGCGCGCCGTACACCGCAGCCAGGTATGCGCCAATCCAGGCCCACATGGCGTACAACTCCCACATGTGCCCCAGATAACCCAACAAGGTCAGTCGCTGACCACGATCGGTAAACACGTCAAACATGGTTTTTGGATTGAACCGTGCGCCACGAACATCGAAGGGGCCGTCCGCGCCGAAGGCCAGCACTAACAGCCCGCCTGCTGCTGCGAGCAATGAGCTTCCATACACCGTGATCTCCCAGTTATCCACAAAGACTGAGCGAAGCAGGTGTGGCGACCCCGATCCGATGGTCAAAGCAGCAATCATGGCTCCCAGCGCCGCACCACGTCCGGACTGGAACCAACCGGATACGATCTTCATTGCCGTTGGATAGACGCCAGCCAGGGCAACGCCTGTCCCAAACCGGACAAGAAACACCAGGCCAAACCCGTCCAGCGGCACAACGCCCAGATTCAACAGTGCGCCGACCCCGGTGGCGACTGCGAACAACACTCGTGCGGGTATACGGTCGGGCAAGTTCAAGAATGCACTGATCAGTGTGCCGACCACAAACCCAAGCTGCACCGCGATGGTCAGCCACGAGAGGTCTGACGTAGAGAACCCCTTCTCGCGTTCCAGCGCAGGGCCGATGGCATTGGTGCTGAACCAGATAGAGAGGGCAAGGATAGTGGCAATGGAGATGACGGCAAGCACTCGCCCACGGCCACCAGCTGCGTCTTGTGCAACGCTATTTGTCACCTAAGCCATCTCCTGATTATTTGCATGTCATTCTGAGCATATCTGAGCACTTGGAAGTTGCCAACCATATTATGAACACCATCAGGGCATTCAGGTGCAGGACTCGTCCTGCCCTGGTGCGGTACAATAGATGTCAGCGCTTCCAACCAGATTATTATTCCTATCTGTATCATTGTGTCTCAAGGGGAGTGAGCAACGTGATAACCCTGGAAGGGAAAGGTGCCCTAATCGTCGGCGCAAGACGCGTCGGTGCTATCGTCGCTCGACGATTAGCGGAGGAGGGCGTCAACCTTGCTATCAGCTATCGCAACTCGGTTAAAGAAGCAGAGAATTTGCGAGGTTCTGTTGCCGGTATGGTCCAACGCACGGCCCTCATCCAGGCAGATCTTTCCGTTGAAGCAGACGTCGAAAGTATGGTGCGAACAGCTACCAAGGAGCTAGGCGATCTCAGCTTCGTGCTGAATCTGGCCTCGGATTATCCTCGAAACTCTTTTGATACACTCGATTCAGCCGCTTGGGACACTGCGATGGCCACCGCCAAGGGAAGCTACCTGCTGGCCGTTCATGCAGCACGATCCATGGCGAATAACCCCGGACCCACACGCGGCCACATCGTCTTATTTGGGGATTGGGCCGCCGGTGAGACACCCTATAATGATTACTTGCCGTATCTCACATCCAAAGCGGCTGTGCACTTCATGACACGGGCATTCGCCGTGGAGCTTGCCGCAAAGGGGATCCTTGTCAACGCCATTGCGCCGGGCCCCACGATGCGACCACCGGACATCAGCGAGGCTGTCTGGGAGCAGGCGGTCATCGCACAAGCGCCATTGAAACGAGAATCGTCTGCAGACGAGATAGCCGAGTTGGTGGTCACCATGCTGCGAAGCGAGACCATGACCGGTGAGACCCTGCGAGTGGACGCGGGAAGACATCTGGCTGGGCCAGGCATCCAAGAGTAGGAGAAATCCATGGCACGTCACAAGGTCACCAAAACCGTAGACTTCTGCTACGGCCATCGACTCTTAGAGTACGATGGAAAGTGCAAGCACCTCCACGGCCACAACGGCCTGTTGGAGGTGGACTTGGAAGCAGATTCTCTGGACAGTCTGGGGATGGTCATGGACTTTACGCAGGTGAGAGACGTTGTGAAAAATTGGGTTGACGAGAACCTTGACCACAAGATGTTGCTCCGTCGCGACGACCCTGTAGCTCCCATACTCAAAGACTTGGGAGAGCCGATCTACCTCCTGGATGACAATCCAACGGCAGAGAACATTGCAATGCACATCTATCATCAGGCCCGAAGTCAGGACTTGATGGTGGCAGAAATCCGGCTGTGGGAGTCACCTTCCAGCTACGCCACGTATAGGGAGGGCTAATTGGTAGACTCTATAGCGGTTCTAGCCAGCGGGGGACTCGATAGCTGTGTCCTCATAGCCGATCTTGCAGAAGATGCAAAGGTATCACCCCTCTATGTCCGCAAAGGGTTGGCATGGGAAGACGCGGAGCTTACAGCCCTCGTATCGTTCATCGAGGCTCTTGGCAACCCTAACGTCAGTCAAATCACTACGCTCAAGGTACCCGTCAAAGACGTCTACGGAGAGCACTGGAGCGTTTCCGACCAGGGTGCACCAAGTTACGATGCCCCGGACAGCGCCGTTTACCTACCGGGCCGGAACGTAATCCTTATAGGTCTTTCGGCAGTGTGGTGCAGCACTCATAACACCCACCGCATCGCCATCGGATCGCTGGGGGGGAACCCGTTCCCGGACGCGACCCCTATGTTCTTTGAGAGCTATGCAGCATCGCTCAGTCAGGGTCTCTCGCATCGCATCACGGTGGAGGCTCCATTCCGTGGCATGACCAAGGCGGAGTTGATCAAGACCCACGGCCACTTACCTCTGGAACTCAGCCTGACCTGCATGGCCCCCACGAACGGTGGGCATTGCGGTAACTGCAACAAATGTAGAGAGCGGCAGGAAGCATTCATTGAGGCCGCTGTTGAAGACCGCACATCTTATGCCAAAAGGCAGGAACAGTAATGGAACGATCGGAACGGCTGGATAAGTTGAAGCCTCTGCTGCGACAGGTGCTGGAGTTGCTTGGCGAGGATCCGGGGCGTGAGGGCTTGCACCGCACACCGGATCGCTGGGCTGACGCGCTGCTGACCTACACCCAGGGCAACGGTGCCGATGCTCAGGAGCACTTGAAGGTCATCTTCCAGCTTGATGAGGACGACTTCCCTCTTGGCTCCGACGATATGGTCATCCAGAACAACATCCAGTTCACATCGACTTGCGAGCATCACATCGCGCCCTTCAGGGGCGTGGTTCATCTGGCCTACATCCCAAACCCGGGCAGTCGCGTCATTACCGGACTTTCCAAGCTGTCCCGTGTGGTGGACGTCTTCGCCCGCCGATTGCAGGTGCAGGAACGCATGACTCAGCAGATCGCTCGCGCCATCGATGAAAGCTTGAACCCACTGGGCGTCATCACCGTTGTGGAGGCCGTGCACTACTGCATGATCCAGCGAGGCGTTGAGCAGCAGGCCAGCACCACCATCACAACGGCAAGGCGTGGCGCATTCCTGACCAATCCAGGGCTGGAGTCCAAGTTCCAGGACTACCTGGGATTACGCGCCGGCAACGGCATCGTCTAAGCACCAGGGCTAGCCCTGGACCCACATTGCCTTCGGCGGGTCAATACAAGAATTCCGTGGATAGGCTATGTCCCATTCAACGGCAATTACCAGGGAGGCCCGTGAGCACATCGCAGACAACCAGGAAACCACGACTCTTCTACGGCTGGTGGATCGTGGCTATGGCCTCTGTGCTGGGACTCATAAACGTCGGTGGCACAGGGTTTACCGTCAGCGTCTTTCTTGACCCTATGCGTGATGATGTCGGCTGGAGTTCCGGCGTCGTGTTCGGCAGCCTCGCTATGCGCACTATGGTGGGCGGTCTGCTTGCAGCCTTCGCCGGGCCGCTCGCGGAACACCGATGGGCGCCAAGGGTCATGATGCCTATAGGCGCAGTGCTCCTTGGCCTCTCCTTCATCATGGTCAAATGGGCTGACAGCGCCTTTGAGTTCTTCTTCTGGTACGGGATTGTCGGCGCTGCAGGGACAGCCATCGGCAGCATGGTGATTATGGAATCACTGGTGGTGAAGTGGTTTGTGCGACGTCGCGCCCAGGCGATGATGTGGTTTCAGGTAGGCCCACCAGTGGGGCCGCTCTTGTTTCCCGTCATGCTCACAGGTCTCATCGCATGGCTCGGCTGGCGGGACGCCTGGCTGTGGACGGGCGTCGGTACTCTGGCGCTCGTGCTGCCACTCACATTTTTTGTCCGCTCCCGACCCGAGGACATGGGCCTTCTGCCCGATGGTGACGTCCCTGACGATGCTTCTGCAAACGTTTCCGGGGCGGGAAGCAGCATGAGTTCGGTTGAAATAGAGAAGCCCTTCAGTTTCACCCGCAGCGAGGCACTGCGAACAAAGGTGTTCTGGATGCTCACCCTGGCCATGTTTGTGGGCATGTTCGGGTTTCCAGGGTATCAAGCCCACTGGATTCCCTATTTCAGAGAGGTGGGATTTGATGCCAAGACCGCAGCCTTCGGCGTCTTCCTATTCGGCGCGTTCTCTGTCACATCGCGGTTCGTCTGGGGTTATTTCTCTACCACGGTACCGATCAAGCCACTGTTCACTTTTCAGATAGCCATATCTGCATTGGGCGTCATCCTGATGCTCGCCGTGCAGAATCACGCAACACTGGTGGTATGGGCTGTATTCCAGGGCATGACCATGGGCGTGTTCTTCCAGCTTCAGGCCATCCTGGTACCGGCGTACTTCGGTCGAGAGCACATCGGAGCTATACGGGGCATCATGTGGATGCCCATGACCATTGCTGCGGGTATCGCGCCCCTAACCATTGGATGGCTCCACGACCTTCAGGACTCCTACACCGGCGGGTTTTTGCTGGTCATGGCCTTCTGGATTCTTGCCTCCGCATTGGTGTTCGCCAGCAAGCCGCCCAAACGACCTAATGCGGAGGGCCACTAACGGCATCGTCTAGGTAGGTTTACGGCCTATAGCCTCACCCCAGGCCACCCCAGCAAATACGCTGGGGTCACTTTCCCAGACAACAACTTCTTCCCGCCACTTATTCACTTCCTCCTGGGTGGCAATGCCTAGGGTTACGATAGAGTCTGCCATCGCTGGAGCTAAGACGTAGTCGAACATCATGTTTTTAAAACCAGGCGTATCTGCATTAGAGCCAAAAGACTCGAATGTCCCCGCAGATTCGATATCAACAAACCCTGCTTCGCTAAATCTACCACGGAGCTCTTTGCCTAGTTGAGAATGGCCTCCGTTCGCCTCGAACAAGCGGAAAATCATTGGCCAAATTCCGTTCAAAATCGTCTTCGGTTCTATGAACGATGAGTCACCGATAAAATCCCCCACTCCTATGATTCCACCGGGCTTGAGTACACGTTTGAGTTCTGCCAGGGCCGCCATCGTGTCAGGAACATGCATGAGAAGAGCGTAGCAGTGGGCCGCATCAAAGAAATTATCTTCAAATGGGAGTTTTGTCACATCACCTACATGGAACACCGCGTTCTCATGTCCTCCGGCTACCGATGCGGCTCGGGCTATGTCGACCTGTGACGCTTCCATGTCAACACCGTGCAGCTCTCCCGGACTGATCGCTTCCGCTAGACCCATTGAGATTGTACCGGGGGCGCAACCAAAATCCAGAACGCGCATGCCGGGTTTCAGGTGAGGAAGTAGATATGCAGCATTGGTCGCGGCGCTCCGACGTTTAAGGAGCGTCTGAAGCACATCGTCATACCCCATGGTGTAGTCAGGCGTTGCTGTGTCTTTTTGGTTGTCAGCCATAATTCCACCTCCCCTTCGTCACTCTTCACAAATCACGCGGAGTGTCATATCAGGTTAAGAATATGTCAAATTAACCCACTTTCAATCATTGGTGCATAAAGAAGAGGCCTCTCCAGTGGAGGGGCCTCTTTAACGAATCGCACGTAACAGAGGGCCCTAGGGCCCTGGCCTTAGCCCAGAAGTGCTGTGACCTCTGCCACCTCGTCGGCGGTGAGCTTCCACTCAGTAGCTTTAGCGTTGGCGACAACCTGCTCCGGCTTCGTCGCACCGGCGATGACGCTGGGGATTGTGGGGTTGGCCAGCAGCCACGCAAACGCCAACTCCGCAGTGGAGTGGCCTCGCTCGCCGGCAAAGGAACCCACCTTACCCAACATCTCCCAGTTGCGATCGCTCATGTAGCGGTCTTTGAACATCGGTGTCTTGGCAAATCTGGTGCCCTCCGCTGGGTCAGTGCCCTGGGAGTACTTGCCCGTCAGGAAGCCGCCGGCCAGCGGGAAGTAGGGGATAACGCCCACGTTGTACTTCGCTGAGAATGGAACTGCCTCCGCTTCAACGTCCCGCACCAGCATGCTGTACTCAACCTGCAGGCATGAGAACTCGTACAAGCCCTGGCCCCGTGACGTGTGGATGGCCTCTGCAAGCTGCCACGCGGTGTAGTTGGACGCGCCGATGTAGCGCACCTTGCCCTGATGTACCAGGTCATCCAGCGCCCGTACGGTCTCTTCGATGGGCGTGTTGGGGTCCCAGCGGTGCATGTAATACACGTCGATGTAGTCGGTCTGCAGTCGACGCAAGCTCTTCTCAACCTCGTTCATGATGTGCAATCGAGATGCCCCGCCCATGTTCGGTTTCGCAGGCGGCGTTCCGGGAGGGCCACCGGCCACGTTGAGGCCGACCTTGGTGGCGATGATCATGTCCTGCCGATGTCCGCCCTTGGAGATGACCTCGCCGATGATCTCCTCCGACTTCCCAGCCGAGTAGGCGTTTGCCGTGTCCAGGAAGTTCACCCCGGACTCCAGGCACTGGTTCAACACGGCCTTCGACTCCTCGAAGTCGCTGCGACCACCAAAGTTGTTCGTGCCAAGCCCGATTGTCGATATCTCCAGGCCTGTGTTGCCAAGTCGTCGATATTCCACTATTGCCCTCCGGGCGTGTTTATTTGCTGAATTCTACTAAGATATTCCTGGCGCTTCTCTTGTACCATCTTTAACCATTGTGAGGGAAGGGTCCAGGCCTGCCCCGGTTTATCGGGGGCCATACCCTGGGTTGCTTGCTAGCTCTTGCAGCGCCTCGCCGTCAATTCGGAAGGTGCCCCAGGGTGGGATGTTACACCGTGATAACAACCTTCCCTTGGGCATGACCTTCCTCCAGATAACGGATAGCCTCCTTGGTCTCGCTTAACTCATAGATCCTATCAATAATCGCCCTGATTTTCTCGTCTTCCAGGAGGCCTTTCAGGGTATGCAGATCATCGTTGCTTAGTCTTGTATTCACCAAGACCATCTTCTTACTCATGAACAGTGATAGCAGGGATGCCACGATGACCCTGGGCAAAGGTTTAATCCATCGTCCTGTTGGCATTCCTATCATGAGGTATTTCCCACCGGAGACCAGGGAAGACCTGCACATGGACAGTGAATGATTTCCCATGTTGTCGAATATTAGGTCATAGCGCCGTTGGCCCTGCGTGAAGTCCTCCTGGGTGTAATCGACAACATGATCAGCGCCGATCGACCTCACCATGTCTACATTCCTTGTGCTGCAGACGCCCGTCACCTCGGCGCCGAACGACTTGGCTATCTGTACCGCGAATGTCCCAACTCCGCCTGATGCACCGTTGATCAGGACTTTCTGCCCCGGTTGAATCCTTCCCTTGTCGCGCAGACCCTGCAAGGCAGTGCTTGCCGCCATATATACGGCAGCGGCTTGTTCAAACGTGGTGATGTCCGGTTTATGAACCAGTGACTCTTCTGAAACGCATACATACTCGCCGAAGGATCCCTCGCCTTTGCCAAAGACCTCATCACCCGGCTGGAACTGTGTCACCTGCCTGCCAACCGCCTCCACCTGCCCGGCCATATCGACTCCCAAGCGGGAGGATTTTGGTTTGCGTAGCCCTGATATCAAACGCATGAAGCGCGGTTCGCCCCGCATGAAGTGCCAGTCATACGGGTTGATAGACGCTGCATGGACCCGCACCAGCACGTCACCATCGCCCACTACCGGTATGTCGATGTCCTGTAGCTCCAACACATCCGGTGACCCGTATTTATGGTAGACGATTGCCTTCATCCCTACCCCCACTAAACCCCGTCGTTGCCAACAAGTCTTTGCAGCGCATCGCCATCCATACGGAAGGTGCGCCAATCGCCCATGACCTCCGCCCCAAGCCCCTTGTAGAAACGAGCAGCGTTTTCGTTCCAGTCCAGCACCGACCACTCCAACCGCCCGCACCCTCGCTCCACGGCGATGTTTGCCACGTGGGCCAGCAGCAGCTTCCCAAGCCCGTTACTGCGATGCTCCGGTATGACGAAGATGTCCTCAAGGTACATGCCGCGCTGCCCCAGGAACGTGGAGTAGGTGTGGAAGTAGACGGCAAACCCGACAGGTTCATCGCCAGCAAAGCCGATATCAACCTCTGCTCCCGGGTTCGCACCGAACAACGACTCACGTAAACCAGTCTCCGTTGCCGTGACCTCGTCGCTCAGCAGTTCAAACTCCGCCAAGCCCTTGATGAACGCCAGTATCAGCGACACGTCGTCAGGAGTCGCAGCACGAATATGGAATTTGTTGGTCGTCATATATGATCCTCTGCAGGTTCAACGAATTAAGAATCAACCGCTCACTGGTACGCGCTGTATTGTCTGCACTTCATCATTTTCAAACTTGGCAACATCAAGCATTGTAACGCGGCCTTCAATAACAAACTCTTCTTTATTCCAATGCTCAACCATCCCTAAACACTTCAGTGGGTCTGCCGAATTTCCGATCCCAATGTGAGGAATATAGTCGACATGGAGTGCACGATACGGGAAAAGCGCATCTTCATAAAGTTTGTCGTGGAGCTTCACGATGTCGCTATAACCCTCATCTGGCACAAGAAAAGCATGATAGATGTCTTTGAACGCATCTTTGTTGAGAGTGGCACAACGGATGGAGAATTCAAACGGCTCAATACCTTCTATTTGCTTGACGGTTTCTGTTATTAGACCTTCTTTGTTCCAGTCCTCCGGCAACGGGAACACTACTGTCCAATGTGGAGTGACTAGGTGATAATTCAACTTATCATTTGCACTACGAAATTCTTGTATTCGCTCATAATCATTGTTTGAAAGTTCCGGGTACGCAAGCACGAGCAAGGACATAGCTAACATTCTCCTGCCAGAAGTCTCTCCACATTCGTCTTACTCCTGAACTGGGGTGATAAGGTAATCACAATTAGCCACGCAAGGCAGGAGGAAGTCCATGTCACTCACAGGAGAAGTCGCCCTGGTCACCGGGGCCGCCAACGGGATGGGTCGAGCCATTGCCATCGATTTTGCCAAAGAGGGCGCCAGCGTCGTCGCGACCGACGTCAACAAGGCGATGCTGGATACGGTCATCGCTGAGATAACCGGCGCTGGTGGGAAGGCCGTTGGGCTGGAAGCGGACATCGGCAAGATGGAATCGATACCCACCATGATCGCTGCCGCAACCGACGCCTTCGGGCCAGTGACCATCCTGGTCAACAACGCAGGGGTCAACCGCTACGCGCTCTTGTTCGACGTAACGGAAGCAGATTGGGATCATTTCTTCGCCGTGAACGCCAAGGGTGCCTTCTTCGCCATGCAGCAGGTCGCCGCGGAGATGGTTGAGCGAGGACAGGGTGGGCGCATCATCAACATGGGCTCCGTCGCTGGCAAGGGCACACCAGGCAACGCCAACGCCGCCTACGCCGCCACCAAGGGGGCAGTTATCGCGATGACCCACGCAGCTGCCCACCAGCTTGCACAACACGATATCACCGTGAACGCCATCTGCCCCGGCCCGATACAGACCGACATGGCTGAGACGGCCCTCAAGATGCGCTCAGAAGCCACGGGTGTTGAGCTTGAGGAGCTTCGACAGCGCAACATCGATAGCGTGCCGTTGGGACGGATGATACCGCCGGAGGACGTTGCAATGATGGCCACATTCCTCGCCGGGCCGGGAGGTCGCAACATCACCGGCCAGACCATCAACGTGGATGCCGGGCAACGGATGGACTAGCCAGGGCTGTCAAACTTACGCCTTCAGAATGTCCCAGAGCCACGGTGCAAATAATACCTAAATCGCCACAGCCTCAATGATATTGAACCGTGATTGCGTTGGAGTAACGCCAACCATGTTGAATCCACCTTCGTGGAGCAGCGCGCGAAACTCGTCTTCTGTGCGCTCTCTTCCTCCAGGATTCACGACAAGCATATGTATATCGCCCATCTTGCTTATAGACGGGTTGTTACCAAGTGGAACGATAACTTCGATGACCAATAGCTTCGTTCCTTCTTCCATTGCTTTACGACAGTTCCTGAGCCTGGAACGCGAATCCTCATCGTTCCAGTCGTGTAATATTTGCTTGAGGATGTATGTATCGGAGCCTGATACGACGGACTCAAAGAAACTCCCAATCACGAATTCGCATCGATCCGCGACTCCTTCGCGTTTCATGACGCCTTCCGCCTCTTCAAGCGGTGACGCCAAGTCTTGGAGCATTCCGTTCACCTGTGGATATTGTTTCATGATTTCAGCGAGTAATTCGCCTGTTCCTCCACCCACGTCCACCACTGTACGGCTTCCAGCAAAATCCCAAGCGTCTACGACGGTAGCTGATACCCCTACAGTTATGCTACCCATAAATCTGTTGAATATTCCGGAAGCCTCAGGGTTCTTCGAAAAGTAACCCCAATGATCTTCCTGAAAGACATGGGTGAACGCGTCTTCACCCGTCTTGACGCTATGCATGAGATTGGCCCATGGAAGTCGTACTGAAGGTGACGCGTGATACATGAGGAAATCGTACATGGAGTTTGTAGAGTCTTTGCACATCGTCTCAGCCAATGGTGTCAGCTCAAAACGTCGTTCATTGATCTCGGCGAATATTCCTGTGCTGGCCAAGGCCCGAAGGAGCCGATACAGGGCCTCTGGGTTCGCGTCTGTAGCAGCAGCCAGGTCGTTGGATGACTTAGGCCCGTCAACCAGCAGATCTGCGATGCCTAACCTAACCGCTACAAATATCATTTCCGGGATTCGGTAGGCCACTGCCATCTCCTGGATTTGAGCGACGGATGGTGGACTTGTGCCAGCACCCTCATCGTTTTGCGTAGCCATCAATCACTTCCTATACCTATTTGTTACACACCCTGTTTCCCTACGCCGGCAGGGCTGTCCCAGTGCCAGAGGGCTGATTCACCAACCTCTAATTCCAAAGCTCCTTGCTGGCGAGTTCAGCACCTTCAGCCAAAGACGCCAGCTTTGCCCAGACCAAGTCCGCGTGAAGCTTGGGCGCAAAGACGCTCTGAGCGAACCCACAATCGGTACCCGCAATGACATTCTCGCGTCCCACCAGGTTCGCCAGCCGGGTGATGCGTTGCTTGACCAGTTCAGGGTGCTCAATCACGTCGTTCGTATGACCAACACATCCCGGGATGAGAATCTTGCCGTCAGGCAGCTTGGCGTCCTTCCATATCTCCCATTCATGTTCATGACGAAGGTCTTGGTCGTAGGAAAATCCCACGGCGTTGAATTTCATCGCCAGGTCTACAAACTCGGTGAGATTCACGTCGCCGGTATGGGGCCCCCGACCTCCACCGTAGCAGATGTGAATGCGGACCCGATCTTCCGGAATCCCACGCAGCGAATGGTTGATGATCTCCACCAGTTCGGCAAATCGCATCCGGAAATCCTCCAAGGTCATGGAGATGGCGTCATACTTCATGACCGGCGTATCGATCTGGAGTATGAAGCCAGCGTCTATCACAGCTTGGTATTCGGTCCGCATGGCTTCTGCGCAGGCAATCGTATATTCATCTTGCGTGCCGTAGTACTTGTTGCCTTGGTAGACGACGTTGTCCGGCCCGACCGATGGCATGAACGCTTCTGCCACTTGCGCTCCGTCCAAGGCGGCTTTGAAGTTACTGATCTCCCGATTCATTGCATCATGCCCGTGGTAGCTCACCGGGCCGACACAGACCATCTCAAGGTCAGGGTTCTGCAAGGATTCTGGCACAAACTCCCGGCCTCCTCCCATGGCTCGGAGTCTTGCCACTTCTGCAAAGTAGCCCGAGAAGGCCCCGGATGCTCGCTCTCTGCTTTTGGCTTGGGTTCCCCCTGGAGGAGGAGTCCTGTCCTCAAATCCGGCAAGGCGTTCAGACAGATAGTTCGTCCAACCCAATCTGCTCTGCTCGCCATCACTCACAACGTCAATTCCAGTTTTCGACAGCTTTTGCACCATCTCTGCGGAAGAGCTCTTGACTCGCGCCAGGAATGCGGCTTCGTCATGCCCATTGCCGGTCAACTTTGCATCCCACAACTTTCTCAGGTCCATCGGCCGAGGCAGACTACCGACCAGGGTCGTAAGTATCCGGTCATCACTTCGTTTCATAATCTTGCTCTCCTGGTATGAATATCAATTTCTTCATCGAGTAGCCGTTCCATGTACGCCGTCAAGATTGCAACAAATCCTCACCAACGTTATAGGCCTAACGCAGCCTGGGTAAAGGGCTAGCCCTTTACCACTTGCGAGTGTACTTGGAGATGCTCCTCAGCTCCTTGGGCGGGTTCATCTTGGAGCCTCGTATCGTGTAGGAGACCTCCGCCACGTACACGCTGCCCTCTGAGTCCACCGTGATGCCGTGGGGCGCGATGAACTGGCCGGGGCCGCTGCCCTCCTCCGGGCTGCCAAAGCGACATACCAGCTTGCCGTCCAGGTCATAGATGCCAACACGGTGGCCAAGCCCCGGTGCGTCGTCCACGCCTGCGATGCCGTTCAGCTCGCCGATGTAGATGTGATCCTGCCATAGCATCATGGAGTCCGGGCGGTGGATGTTGTTCCACATAGTCTTGAAGTTGCCCTGAGCGTCAAACACCTGCACGCGATGGGGCTCGCGGTCGACGACGTACACGTTATTCTTATCGTCGATGGCGATGTTATGCGGTCGGATGAACTGCCCTGCGTCGATGCCGGAGCTGCCCCAGGAGAACTTGTACTTGCCATCGCCGGTGTACACGTGGATACGTGCGTTGCCATAGCCATCGGAGATGTAGATATCGCCGTTGCTGGGCATGATTGCCGCAGAGGTCGGACGGTTGAACGGCTCGCCGCCCCACTTGGGTGACGGATGGTCGCGCTCGCCTATCTCCATCAGCTTCTCACCCGTTGAGGAGAACTTCTGGATCGTGTGGATGCCATCGTCGGCGATGAGCAGGGTGTCATCGAAGGCGCAGTACAGCCCGTGGGTGCGGTTGCTGAATTGCCCCTCGCCAAAGGTCCTAAGGAAGTTGCCCTCCTTATCGAACACGACGACCGGGTGCTCCCCCCGCGTTAAGAGGTATACGTTGTCCTTGGAGTCCACAGCCACACCGGGGCACTCCACGTAGGTAATGCCGTCCGGCTCCGTTCCCCAACCTTCTACATACTCGTACAGAAATCCGTTCTCACCATAGACCTCAGCCATAACCCACCCCTTTTACGTTTGTTTTATCTTGCCCTATTGATTGCACGGGGAGTCCAGAGGGGCCTCCCTTTGGCAAGGGGATGGGGGGATGTGCCCCCCACGGGAAGAGCAAGTTGCGCTATGCTAGTTTTCTACGCAAGCACTGTCAAACATACACAAGGAGTAGACATGGAACTGACGCCCAAGACGCTGGCATTTCTGAAAGAGAACACATTTGCGGTGCTGTCGGCCATTCGCAAGAACGACGCAGCTCAGCTTAGCGTGATCAACACAGGCCCCTTCCGCAATGGCGTGGCGTTTACGACACTCAACGGTCGAGCGAAGCTGAACAACCTGCGACGCAACTCGCAATGCTCCCTGCTGGTGTCTCAGAACGACTGGCGAGGCTACATTGTGCTGGAAGGGCGAGCAACTATCATGGACGCCGACAACACCGGCGCCGACGAACTGCGCGACGCGTTTCGAGAGGTGTTCCGCGTTGCCAGCCACTCTGAGCACCCGAACTGGCCGGAGTACGACCAGGCCATGATCGACGACAACCGCGCTATCGTCATCGTCGTGCCTGAGCATGTGTATGGCACGGCGGTGTAGCAACGCCAAAGGCCCCACACCTCAATTAGAGGTGCAGGGCCTTTCTTAGTCCGTCAGGGAACTTGGGTGAAGGGCTAGCCCTTCTGGATGTTGCGATAGGCGTTAGAGCCAGCAACCGCCGCCGGTAGACCGCCCATCAGGTACGCCACGCCAACAGCCTCAGTGATCTCAGCCTCGGAAGCGCCAAGTCCCCGAGCACGGTTGGCCAGGTTAGTCACGCCGCCTTCATGGTTCAGCAGCGAATCGCAAATCAGCATCATCAGGGTCTTTACCTTCGTAGAAAGAGCGCCATCCTTCATGATGGAATCGCGCGCTCCGCCGATAACGCCTGCTAACTCTGGTGCGTGTTCGTCGAGGAGTTGCTGGAAGTTAGCTGGTTGTGCCTGTGTCATTGTGTGCCTCCAAAGATTAATAGTGTAGGCACGTAGGGTAGCAAAGCCAGGGAGGCGAGTCCAGAAGATACGAGGTATTGGGGGGAGGCCGTTGTTTAAGGAACCATACCCCTTGCCCGAGCGATAAGCCAGAGCAGGTGGAGCCCAGGAGCGCCAATCATAGATGCAACAATAATCGGCCCAAGGCTAAACCCCATCACTCCCATCACCAACCCGATACCGGTGCTGCCGATAGTGTAAAAGACCATTGTCTTGCCCATACCGTCACCCCAATGGCGAGTACATCGCCGATGAAAACATCATACAGGATTTGGCTAGGCCGCTTTGAGGGAGAGTCGGAACTTGCGCCGAGACTGGTCTCGTTTGGTCATTTCCTGAGCGCTATCGGCCTGTTGGTCGGCACTCATATCGTCAACAAAGGGGAGGTCTCTCATCAAACGCCAGATGGGAAGCGCTTCGTTCAGGTGTATGGCCAGGACGGTGTCTCCCGTCATGGACGGAATCACCTTCTCTACAATCCCATCCGCTTCTTCCATCAGCCATTGGTGCAGCTTCAGTACCATGGCTGGTTCCATAGGCGCTCCAATAATGAGCTCCGCATCCATCACCCGCGTGTCCAGCTCTAAAGGGGTGACCGGTGTAGGCTTTTCAATAACGTTAGGATCGGGGTCTTTATCGCTGTCATTGTCCGTGGCATAAACAGACATGCTCGCCAGTCTTTCGGTAGCAGCGTCAGCTCGTGCTTCCTCCCGAGCTTGGCTCACCGCACTATGGTTCATCAGCGGGCCAGTTTCCGGCGGAGCAGGCTCAGTCGCAGCGGCTTGAGTGGAGGGAGTCTGAATCTCTGTGACCAGCTTTGCGGCCATAGCCGGGGACACCATGATTCCCCCGCGAGCCACATAGTGCATGGCCTGTACAACCATTTCAGTATCTTCGTTCTTCAGCAGGTAGCCCCTGGCACCACATTTCAGGGCGTTGACCAGGTCAGACTCTTGGTCTGAGATGGTGTTGATGACCACGTTGGTTCCTGGGACTTCGGCCTGGGGTCGCCTCGTGGCGTCATCACCGTTGCACTCAGGCATATGCAAGTCCATCAGAATGACATCAGGGCGCACAGCCTTCGCCTTTTCAACGGCCTCGTTTCCGTCTGAGGCTTCCTCCACGATCTCCAACGAGGGTTCCTCAGAAAGAGCAACCAACAACGCCATCCGATACTTCAGATGGTCATCCACAATCATTACTCTGATTCGATCCATGGTCATATCCTTTTGCGCCCGCGCTACTACCATATTCCACCTATATTGCCGTTAAGTCTAGGCAGCTTTACGTTTAGCCCTTGCCTCGTTAAGTCTTCTGGCTATGGTTTCCGCAGATTGCTCCAAGGTCATGCCGCATTGGAAACACTGCAGATAGATCCCATAGTGGTCCCTATCCAGAAACAGATCTCCGCGACATTTTGGGCAAGATTTGAAAAGCATCACCATCTCCACACACAAGCCACCATCAACACGCTTTCTTGTATAGACATAGTCCTGCTTAAAGGCATTCAGGAATATCGCCCAACGGGATGAGCGAAGGGTGAATTTAAAAGTGCTCTTTGGCTTTCCGCACGTATCCAGTGTTGCACCCCTCATGCACAACGACTAGGATGAACCCCATCAAAAAGATGGGCGTACGCGCCCAACAAGCACCCGGTATGCTAACGCAGCCTCAAAATCGGTGCGGATCCAAAAGCGAACGACAAGGGGGGAGTCATGGAGTCTGAAGAGTTACTGAAAGACCTGCTAGCAATACCCAGGGAAGCAGCGTTCAACCGTGTCCGCTACATTGGCGCAATGATGGGCGAAGAGGAGCAGATCGAGTTCATCAAAGGTCTCTTCGCCAAGGCAGTAGAATCCAGAGAGGCTAAGAACCCGGATGCCCTCTTTGACTTCCTGGAGACCTGGGAAGAGAAGGGCATGGCCCTTTCTGCGACGCGTGCAAAAGCGCCATTCGAGCTTGGTGCAGCGCCCTGGTCACCCCTAAACGTCCCCATCAGCAAAGCGAAGGTGGCTCTGGTCGCGACCGGTGGCTTCTACGTGTCCGGTGACGAGCCCTTTATCACCGATGGCCCAGACAACAAGGGTGATTACTCTTTCAGGGCTATCCCACGCACTACGCCCGCTGACAAACTTGAAGTGTTCCACCTCCACTACGACCTCTCAGGACCCAAGGAAGACCGTAACTGCGTCTTCCCCATTGACCGGGCTGAGGAGTTGGTCAAAGACGGAGTCATTGGCAGTCTGGCAGACACCTACTACTCCTTCATGGGTTTCATCCAGGAGCCGGAGATCCTTGCGAAGGAAACAGCGCCAGAAGTAGCTCGGTTGCTGAAGACCGATGGTGTGGACGCTGTAGTCCTGACCGCTACCTGACCCATCTGTAATCGGTCCGGTGGACTGATAGCAAGGGCATTTGAAGCAGAAGGCATCGCCACAGTGCTGGTGATGATGAACAGCGGACTGGCAGAGGTGCTTGAGCCTCCTCGCGTAGCCAGGGTCCGTTTCCCCTTCGGTCGACCGATGGGAGAGCCCAGCAATCCTGACCAGAGTCGCGTCATCCTGGAGGATGCCCTGGGAATTCTGGAGACGGCCACCAAACCGGGAACGGTGGTACACCTCCCCTATCGATGGCGTCGAGAGGACTACGCCCAAATACGCCAGGATCGCGCAAAGGCGAAGGCCACGGCATAACAGAACCTGATTGAGAATACTGGAAGGATGGGCGCAATGCCCATCCTTCTTTTTTGCCACGCTCCACCTATAGTGGCGCTGCCAATATCAACAAGGAGACACTACCATGAACTTTGGATTTCGTGCGCCAAACCGAGGCCCGAACGCAAACCCTAACGCCCTTGCAACACTAGTACAGAGGGGCGAGGCTATGGGCTTCAACATCGTGTCCGTCAGCGACCACGTGGTCATGCCGAAAAGCATCGACTCAACATACCCCTACAGTGAATCCGGCGCTTCAATGGGCGGCGCTGAGACAATGGAATTACTGACCATCCTCAGCTACCTTGCCGGTGTTACATCCAAGATCCGGTTGCTCACATCGGTCATGGTGGTACCCCATCGCCCGGCAGTGTTGACCGCCAAAATCCTCTCGACCATCGACGTGCTGTCCAAGGGGCGTGTCATCGTAGGGTGCGGAGCAGGTTGGATGCGGGAGGAGTTTGAGGCCATCGAAGCCCATGACTTCGACCGTCGAGGGGCCGTCACCAACGAGTACATTCGCGCGTTCAAGGAACTGTGGACCAGCGACGATCCGACCTTTGACGGCGAGTTCACCAAGTTCGCGAACATCCACTTCGAGCCGAAGCCGGTGCAGAAACCCCATCCACCCATCTGGATCGGTGGCGAAAGCAACGTTGCGTTACGCAGAGTCGCTCGCCTTGGAGACGCCTGGTATCCCATCGGCATGAACCCAACGTATCCAGTGGGCACGGTAGCCCAGATGACTGAGTCGCTATCCCGCATCCACGCCTACGCTGAAGAAGCTGGGAGAGACCCGGCCGAGATCGGTGTGGCTTACAACGTCACATGGAATAACGATCAGGAAGCCACCACGTTGCCAGACGGCACTAGGCGCAGTTTCACCGGCAATGCAGAGCAGATTGCGGAGGACATCAAGGCCTTTGAAGCCATCGGCGTCAAGGACATTCTTTTCGGGTTCGACAAGCCGGAACTTGCCGATACGCTGGAGGGTATGGAGCGGTTTGCCACCAACGTGATGCCGCTGACCAAGTAACGCTCAAGCGGCAGCCAGGTGCACGTTGTAATGTTGTAATGCACTGAAGGCAGTGTCACCCAGATCGGCCGCAGGCATTGTGGCGTCGAGGGTCGTGTGCGGGTTGGATGTACGTTCAACGACGGTGTCATAGACCTCGCTCAAGCTGGTAAGGGTACCTAGCGGCGACTCCACACGCAGGAGTTGGTCGCCCAGGACGCATCTGAGTCCAACAGGGCATCTAGACTCTCAAACGTGGAAACGTCAAACCGCGCGGCGAACGCTTAGACAACATCAGGCTTGCCCACCGGAACCCGTCATATCTTCAAGCAGGGTGAAGAACTCCGGGCAGGTCTTGGCAACACAGGTGTAATCGTCGATGACGACGCCCGGAGTCACCAAGCCCATGATGGAGAAAGCCATCGCGATGCGGTGGTCACCAAAAGTATCGATGGTCGCGCCCACGGGAGTACCGGGGTAGATGGTTACAGAGCTCTCTGTCTCCTCAACCCGTATGCCCATCAGACCAAGACCTACAGCCACGCTGTGGACTCGATCTGATTCTTTGACGCGGGCGTGTGCAATGTTTGTAATCGTTGTAAGGGAATCGGCGTAGGGCGCCACACAGGCCAGCGTCATCATGGTGTCAGAGATGTCACCCATGTCCACGGTTATGCCCTTGAGTCCGCCAGTTGCCGGCCCCGTGACCGTTGTACTGGTGCCCTGCTGGCTCAACGTGCACCCCATGCTCTCAAGCACACGCAGGAACTGGGTATCTCCCTGCAGAGACGCTTCAAGTGGTAGGTTCTCAATGGTGACTCGACCACCCACAACCGCGGCTGCAGCTGCGAAATAGGACGCAGTGGATGCATCAGGCTCCACTGCGTAGTCGCAAGCTTTATAGCTACCAGCGTTGGGGATTACAAAGATGTCATCCTGTGGCTTGGTGACCTGAACGCCGAACTGCGTCATCAACGTGGTCGTCATCTCGATGTACGGTCGACTCACCCTGACGTCCGCCTGCACCTCCATGGGCGACTTGGCGAGGGGCGCAGCCATCAACATCGCCGATGTGAACTGGCTGCTCTCGCTGGCATCCATCGCAATGCGTCCGCCAGTCAATCCCTTGGTGACCATTTCCAGCGGGAATGTGCCTGTTTCTGAGTTCATCTGCACGCCCTGCGACGTCAACGCTTCTATGAGGGTGGTCATGGGCCTACGCTTCATCTGCTCTGTAGCATCGAAGAGATACGTGCCATCGCCCGTACCCACGGCTGCCAGCAAGAATCGAGCTGCTGTCCCGGCGCTCCCACACCACACGGCCGCGGAGTCGCTGGGGATACGACCACCGGAGCCGGTGACGACGCAGCTGGCCCCATCGATCTCACGGATATCGAAACCCAGGTCTTTGAGCGCCTGGACGAATACCAGCGTGTCATCGCTGATCTGGATGTTGGTCAGTGTGGACGCACCCTCGGCAAGGGCTGCAAGCAGCAGCACCCTATTCGATATGCTCTTTGATCCCGGCAGGCTGACAGACGCCGCAAGCGGGTGGCCTACGGTTGCTATCGGCATCTGGTTGGCTTGTTCCATCAATGTTCCTTCTCTTGGTAGATCTTAAAATAAATCGAATTCTTTGCTTATCTGTCATTGTGGGGAACGGCGAAAGATGTCGCAAGTTTTCTGGCTCTCCATGCCTCGCAGCGTTACACTGACTCCGGTCAAGTCGCGCAGTGGAGGGTGTCATGGCGCTCACAGGGAAAGTCGTTGTCGTTACCGGGGCTGCTCGCGGGATGGGTGAGGAGTACGTCAAAGCCTTCCTCAAAGAGGGGTGCAAAGTAGTTGCGTTGGACGTCTCGTGGGACGGAGTGCAGGAGTTCTCCCAAGAACTCGCCTCCTACGAAGAAGCGATAACCCTCAGTGGCGACATCTCCAGCGATACCGACATTGATGCGGTTTACCAAGCAGCGATAGACCGGTTTGGCACTGTGGATGTGCTTATCAACAACGCCTCCATCCGCATGCGTGACGTGGAGCCTTCAACGGTCATCAACATTCTGGACACCAACAACGACCAGTGGCAGCGGACCTTCGAGGTCAGTCTGTTTGGTACCATCAAGGTGATTCGCAGATTCGTTCAGCCCATGCTGAAAGCCAAGAGCGGTAGCATCATCAACATCTTCTCAAGCTCCGGCGTTCAGGGCAGGCCGGGCAACCAACCATACGGCGCAGTCAAAGCAGCGTTGAACAATATGACGCAGTCTCTATCGGGCGAGCTCAAGGAGCACAACATTGCTGTGAACTCCCTGATGCCCGGCGGGACGCGCAGCACGGGCTACGACGAGCAAACAAGATTGCAGCAAGAGCTAGGCCGTGTTCGACGTCAGCTCCCCGTTCGACCCGACCACACAGTTCCCGCAGCGTTGTTCCTGGCTCAGCAGGACGCAGCCAGCTTCACAGGAGAATCGGTGGACGCGCTGAAGTGGAACGAAGCGAACGGCTTCGGCGGCTACGATGCCTGGGTCTCCCCCGACAATGGCTAGCCCTTGACCTATATGCCTACGGTTACCCAAGCAACTTATGCCCGGTTTGTCATTCTGAGCGAAGCGAAGAATCCGTGAACGCCGGGTCGCTTCAATCCTTTGAACATTCGTGCTTCAAGGCCTGGTTAATCCCCACTAAAACGTGGACAACTCAGTAGGAGACTATGCCGACACTCATCAAGTTCCTAACAGGCGCGGGCCACGGGTCGCGCCGAGTCTGCTTCCAGCTCATCGCCCAGGGGAAAGTGACCGTCAACGGCATTGCCGCCACAGGTACCACGTTGGAAATATTCGAACAAAAAGATGTGGTCATGGTGGAAGGTCGGCGGGTTGATGCCGTTGCAGCCAACGTCTACCTGAAGATCAACAAACCCCTGGGTGTGGTGTCGGCGGTGTCCGATGCCCGAGGTCAGCGCACGGTGTCAGACCTTGTCCCGGAGGAATACGGGCACCTGCGCCTGTTCCCCGTCGGCAGGCTGGACAAGGACTCGACGGGCCTGATCCTCATGACCAATGATGGCGACCTTGCATACCACCTCACACACCCAAAATACGAGTTCGAAAAGGAATATCACTTTCTGGTCGATGCCGAATTGGACGCGGCGCAAATCGATTCGCTGCAAAAGGGTGTGATGATCGAGGGGCAGGTCACGGTGCCATCAACAGTGTCCAAGGTCTACGGCACGAAAGGGCATTGGTATAGCATCACCTTGCGCGAAGGGCGCAAACGGCAGGTACGGCGCATGCTTGTGGCTGTGGGCAACCCATTGCGGTCCCTGCGACGTGTTCGCGTCCATACGCTGCGACTTGGCGAGCTGAGTATGGGCGAGGCCCAAGCACTCACAAAGGAAGAACTAGCCGAATTGCGTACCGATTAGCGGGTAGGCTCTCCCTTTGCCATAATCGCTTCTTCAAGAGAGTCGTCCTTGGTCACGGGGAAGTTGGCAGAGCGGACATGGAATACGTCCGGGGTAAACGGCTCAGGCGGCTCCTGACCTTCCATTAGTGCTCTGGCAGCTCGTAGCTGACGTGCTCGTATCTTGATGACCACCTCGTCGGCAGCCACCAGGTTCTCCCGCTCACGGTCCATGATTGGCCCACGTTGGTCCTCAACGATGGCAACGTCCTGGGCTATCAGTGACTTGATTCCCGTAAACGAGTAGTTCTTCTGGGAAACGCGGTCTATCCGGTAGTCGTTGGCTTTGTTCTCCACCATCTGGAAGGTTCCTGGAACCATTTCTGCAAACCGCACGCCCTCGTACTTGTCTTCCCACAACTCCCTATCAGAAAGCGGCTTCTCCGCGTCCCATCTCAGGCGGTAGAGAATCATGTTCTCGTCGTCCACAGGCACACGGAAGTTGTTCAGCCACGGGCCCTTCGCTTCGCCGCCCTGAGCGAATATCGGCACGGTGGTGAAGGACGGCATAAGCCAGTGTCCTACATTGACCACAACCCTCTCGTCCTTCGCCCGGCGTGTTGAGCCGTGGATGACGCCGTAAGGGGTATCGCGCACCACAGCGCACTGCGCCATGGCGTCGAGGGTTGCCGGGTTTGCCGATGCGATCTTGAGCAGGAACGAGTTGCTGCCACCAAGGGTAGAGTGGAGGAACGCCCCGTGGCTGGGATCCACCTCGCCCTCTGCCTGCTGCATATAGTTGCAGTAGAGGAGCAGCTTCTGCACATAGTAATGACTATCTGGAAGTTCCAGCCATTCAAAGGCTGGCATGGGAGGTAGACGGTCGATTGGGCCCATGTACGCCCAGATGAGCCCGCCTTTGTCGTGGGTCGGGTATGACTTGATGGTGACTTTGTCCTTGTAGGTGCTTCCCTCCGGGGAGTTCGGCAGGTCTACACAGTTGCCATCCACATCGAACTTCCACCCGTGGTAGACGCAGCGCTAGCCACACTCCTCGTTCCGACCGAAGAACATGGGCGCGCCGCGATGGGGGCAGTAGGCATCGTGCAACCCCACCTTGCCATCGGTGTCTTTGAAGGCGACCAGGTCTTCGCCCAGTATCCTGACTCGCGCAGGCGTTCCGTCAGCACCGGGCACCTCTTCAGCAAGCATGACGGGTAGCCAGAAACGCCGGAACAACTCCCCCATGGGCGTCCCAGCGTCTGTCTGCGTCAAAAGTCGGTTCTCTTCGGTCGTCAGCATTTTCAGCTATCCCACACGACTAGATTTTGCGTGGAAGAAGGGCTAAGCCCTGCCTATTTCTTTGACCACCTGGTGACTGGTTTGTCCTGGACCTCGCCGTCAACGTAGATGGCGTCAACACGCTCGTTGAAGAAGCACACCAGGTTGGCAATCTTGCTGGCCTCGTTGGTGGGGTGCCGGTAGTACCACGCCAGGTCCTCGCCATCCTCAAAGCCCTTCACGGAGAAGTAGTTAGACGCGCCCTTATACGGGCATCGAGTGACCTTTTCGCTGGATTCCAATAGGTCCATCCGAACGTCCGTTACGGGGATGTAGTAGCGCACGGGCATGCCTGTCTCAAACAGCAGGGTTGGGTGATTGGATTCTGCCACGGTCTGTCCGCCGACAACCACCTTGATGCTCCTGGTGCTGGGGATGGCGTCCACACGCTTGTACGGGTCGCGGGCGTGGACAAAGATCTCCTCGTCCTCTTCAAACCAGTGCTCCACCTTGTTCCAGTAGAAGGCAACATAGTTCGAGATATCGGGGCAGATGTCAAAAGGTTCTGGGTATGACCACAGCGCGTTCTCTGCCGCAGTTGCATCACCCACTTTGAGCGTCCAGTATTCAGCGTCGCCCTTGTAGGGGCACTGCGTAACTTGTTCTGTGGGCTCCATCAGGTCCATGCGCACGTCTTCTTTGGGGAAGTAGTAGACAGGCACGTGGCCCGTCTCATGCAGCAGCACCGTCCGCTTGCTATCTGCGATATAAACGCCGTTTTGCATGACGCGGAGCCACCTGGCACTCGGCTCAATCGTCACATGATGTTCTGGGTTTCGCCTCTCAATGAGTTCTTCTTTCGTCGTCACCACATACCTCCCATGCTTGTTTCAGGGCCATTTCGTGGATTGTGTCACACTCGCCTGAATTTCGGCAAGACGTATTCATAACCTGCATAGACTCTTGACGAGTGCACACGTAGGGTAGAAGCTGGCCGCAAACAGAAACCCCTACGTAAATTCTGCCCAAAATCGCATTAAGGAGCCGTCGATATGAAAGCTGCAGTATTTCGCGGAGCAGGCAAGCCACTGACGATTGAAGAGGTGGAGCTTGACCCGCCCAAGGCAGGTGAAGTCAGGGTGAAGATAGGCGCTGCTGGCATTTGTAGGAGCGACCTGCACTACATGAAGGGCGAGGCTCGCATTCTGGAACCAACAGTCCTGGGCCACGAGGGTTCCGGCACGGTCATCGAGATTGGTGAGGGCGTCACGACGCTGAAGGTTGGCGACCGCGTCATTCTCTCCTTCGTACCCAACTGTGGGCGATGCAAGTATTGCCTCACGGGCCGCTCCAACATGTGCGATGCCCACTTCTCCACGGGCCCCCTGATGTTTGATGGCACCACTCGCCTGCACAAGGGCGACGAGCGCATCCACCACATGGGCAAGGTAGCCTGCTTCGCTCAGGAAGCCGTGGTCCCGGAGAGCGGTTGCGTCACCATCCCTGACGATGTCGGATTCCCTCAGGCGGCCTACATTGGTTGCTGCGTGACCACCGGCGTTGGTGGCGTCATCTACGGTGCCAAGGTCACTCCCGGCAGCACCGTGGCAGTCGTCGGCTGTGGCGGCGTCGGCCTCAACGTACTCCAGGGCGCTCGACTCGCCGGAGCAACCAAGATCATTGCCGTTGACATCGACGATGGAAAGCTTGAGTTCGCAGGCCGGTTCGGTGCCACACACTTTGTGAACCCCACCAACGGTGACCCCGTTGCAGCCATCAAGGAACTGACGGACGGCCTAGGTGCAGACTTCACCTTTGAAGCATTCGGCGGCGCGGAGACCATTGAAACGGCATACAACTCCTCCAAGAAGGGCGGCACCACCGTTGTTATCGGCATCTCGCCCATCGGGTCAGACCCGGTCATCAACCCCGTGGAACTGGTGCGGTTTGAAAAGACGCTGAAGGGCAGCTTCTACGGCTCCGCTCGGCCCCGCGTGGACTTCAACGTGATGGTAGACCTCTACCGCTCGGGCAAGATCGACCTGGACACGCTGGAGGGCAAGCACTACACCCTGGACCAGATCAACGAGGCCTATGCAGACCTGGAAGCAGGACTTCCCGGACGAGGCGTTATCACCGAGTTTTAAGTGGCTCTACTTCAGACCAATAAAAGGGGAGTGTTATGCCAGGTGGATTGACGGTTCTTGATTTGATACAGAACGGCACTATGAGTGCTGAGATGGCAGCGACGATGTGGGGAGCAATGGACGACCGCAGCTCCTTCATTGTCGCCGCAGGACCTCGCCAGGCTGGAAAGAGCACCAACACCAACGCCATCCTTGGCATGCTTCCGGGCGATGTCGCGCTGCACGACCTGTCAGGTGAAACAGAGCAGTTCGATAGCCTGAAGACGTCCGTCACCGGCGGGTACATCGTGGTGGCCGAGTTCAGTAACCACATGCCCACCTATCTCCGGGGCGAGCAGGTCATGCAGGTCTTTCAGACGGCTGAAAAGGGCTACTCCATCGCGGGAACCCTGCACGCTGATACGCCGGAGGACCTGTTCTACGAACTACGCTCCCACGGCCCTCTCACGGACGACGACCTCGCTCGTATCCGCTACCTGGTGTTCCTGGCAATGCGCGGTACTATGGAGAAGCCGCTGCTGCGCAGAGTCGCAAGCGTCTGGGAGGTATCCAACGTCACCGGCGGCACGCCAGCGGCCCAGATGCTCCACCAGTGGAACGAAGCCAGTGACAGCTTTGACATCGTCGGAACGCCGACGCTCCTGACGGCTTCCGCCACAGAACTTGCAGACCGCGCCGCCAGACTCCGAACGCTGGCAGCTGCTGGCCAAACAAGCGCGGACGACCTCGCATCACTGCTGGCCGGCTAGACCCCTTTAGTTCACTCCCGCAAACAAAAGGAGGCCTCATGACTACGCTCGTTTTCGGCGGCACAGGCTTCATCGGCAGGCGCACTATCCCTCGCCTGGTCCAGCGGGGCGAGCAGGTGGTGGTGGTGGACATCAATCCCACCACGGCCAACTTCAGCGAACAGGGCGACGCCGTCCGAGTCATCGCAGGAGACATCACCAACTTTGAGGACGTCATCAAAGCCATCATGGAGGCCAAGCCTGACCGCATCATGAACCTGGCCTACCTCCTGGGATCCGGCGAGGACACGCCCCACTTCACCATGCGTCTCAACATCATGGGTATGGACAACGTTTTTGAGGCGGCGCGCCTCTGCGGCGTGAAACGCATCACCTACGCAAGCTCCATCGCCGTCAGCGGATTACAGACCAACTTCGGCGACAGCATGACCACTGAGGACGACGCCATGTACGGCACCCGCCAGTACGCAAAGCACAAGATGTTCAATGAGTACCAGGCATCGCAGTACAACCGCATCTACGGTATGAACATCACCGGCATCAGGCCTCCCAATGTGACCGGCTACGACAAGGTGCGCGGCTCCACGGACCACGTGCTGGCCATCGTGCTTCCCGCCGAGGGACTACCGGTCAATTTCCCGCACAAGCAAATGACAAAACTGCCCCTACACGTGGACGAGATTGCTGAGGTGTTCACCCGCGTGACGCTGGCCGACTCCTCCGCCTACGAGGTCTACAACGCCGGTGGCACGCCCATCAGCCTGGGCGAGATTGCCGACATCGTGCGCGAGTTCATCCCGGACTCCCAGATCACCTTCGACGACGAGGGCGGTATCGAGCACTCGGACAACTTCCTGGTGGATAACAGTCGACTTCTTACCGAGTTTGAGCTGACCTACGCTCCCTACCGCGAGCGTGTCCTTCAGATGATTAACGAGGTTCGTGAGCACCACGGCATGCCGCTGGTTCAGGGCAAGTAAGCAAATAAGGAAGACACAATGGCAAATATCGGGTTGGTTATCGCAGAAGCCAACGCACAGTTGGTGGTCGACCGCATCAAGCAAGCGGAGGATATGGGTATCCCCGCAGTATGGATGACCATCGGTGGAGCAAGCGGCGGCGATGTCCTCACCACCTATGCGGCTGCGGCAGTGCAGACCAAGCGCATCCTTATGGGCACCGCCATCGTGCCCAACATGCCGCGACACCCCATCATCATGGCCCAGCAAGCCAACGCCATTGCCAGCCTGGCACCTGGTCGCTTCCGCCTGGGCATCGGGCCATCGCACAAAGCCACTATCGAGAACACCTACGGCTACACCTTCGATAAGCCGCTGAGTCGATTGGGTGAGTACATCGACATCGTTTCAACCCTCCTCGCCAACGGCGACGTGCAGTTCGATGGCGAGTTCTACAACGCCCACACCAAGATCGCTGACCCGGCTCAGGCCACAATCATGGCCTCTGCGCTTCGTACGGGTTCATTCGAGTTCTGTGGCGCGCGGGGCATCGCAGCTCTATCGTGGGTGTGTCCGGCCAACTACCTCCGGGACATCGCATTGCCAGCCATGAAACGGGGAGCGGAGAAGGCTGGCAAAGCCACCCCACCCCTCATCGCCCACGTACCAGTGTGCCTTAGCGAAGACCCTGAAGAGGTGCGCTCAGCCGTCCGTGAGCAGATGGGCAACTATCCCAAATCGCCGTTCTACGCCCAGATGTTCACTGATGCCGGATTCCCCGAAGTCTCCGAAGGCACGTGGAGCGATGCGATGGTGGACGCCACGGTGATCTGGGGCAATGAAGAGCAGATCCAGACGAAGATGAAACAGTGGCTCTCCTACGGTTTTGGCGAGTTGATGGCCCACCCGGTCATCGTCGGACCCAACCGAGAAACTGCGCTCCAGGCCACCATGGAGGTCATCGCCACCGCGGCCCAAGAAAACTAGTCGTAAACGCCTTCTCGCATCCGGCGCAACCTACTCGCATCATATATTATGTAGCCGATGAACAATCATGAGTATGGATGGTATGGCCACGAATAACCAAACACAGAACCCTGTGGCTTCCAAAAGAATATGGTTGGCATTATGGATCGCGGCGGTCGGGATGCTTGTTGCCGTCCTCGCAGTGCTTACCGTGGCAATTGAGGACAACCCTGAGTCCTCACTAGACTTCAGAACTTTGAATTGGATTGCTGGTTGGGACGCTCCCGGGCTGGTTGGTCTGTTTCAGTTTGTTTCCTTTCTGACAAACAACATTCCGGGACTACTGATGGCATTGTTTGCTGTGGGTTTCCTCTGGTTGTTGGGCCTTAGTCGTGAGGCCAAAGCGCTGTTCGTTATTTGGATGATCCTGGGCTTGGTCGTCTACATGGGAGACGGCACATTTGGTGAGTGGGTGGGTAGGGGAAGGCCGTCTGACTCCATCAATGACCACCCCAGCTATCCCAGCGGACACGTTTTCGGCAGCACCGTTATGTTCGGTTTCTGGTTGTTTATAGCAGGCTACTACGGGTTGAGACCTAAGTTTCTGCTGGTAGGTGGAGTTTTACTTTTAGGGTTCTTGCTCCTGGTGGGTGCTTCCCGAGTCCACGTCCAAGAGCACTGGCCTAGCGATGTAGTCGCCGGTTACCTGCTTGGCGCATTGTGGCTCCTGGTGCTCATTCCCTTCTTTGTCTACCTGCGCAAAGCATCGTGGTTCTTTAACCCCAATCTTACTGAAGACCCCACAGTGGTTGCATGTGAGACATGCCGGGTAGAGAAGTCCATCGCCAGCGTTGTGGTGCTGAACCCGGAGGAAGGAACAGCCACCAAGGTCTACAATCCACCCCCGTTGGTCAACCTGATGTACTGGATAGCGTTTCAGGCGAAGTTCCCCTACACCGGCACTGCCGCTGCTCTGGAAGCCGCAGTATATCGACGAAAGATCGGCGGTTTGCTGACACAACACCGATTTGGCAAAAATCTGGTTTCTCCTGCGAAATCCGCCAGTTGCTACCACGGGAACTGTAGCTTTGTGACCGAGTACGTCCCCGGCACCAAGGTTGCGAATGACGCCAGCGCTCAGAAGTTTTTGGGCGAGGTCGCTGATCTTTTCGCTGAAGCTGGCCTTGGGTCTGGCAGATCAATCCTCGCAATCCCCATGCCCTCACAAACCTCATCCTGACTCCTGACGGCGATTACAAAATCATCGACTTGGAATCAGCTATCGTCACTATTATGCCTGCCAAGGGCCAGCTACGATCAGCCCTGAGAAGCGGCAACATCCCGATCTTTGACGACATCGATTTCACTCGACTTAATGCTTATATCAACACTCACGAAGATGCTTTGACAACATCCCTGGGAACCCAAGGCCTTGCCGAGTTCAGAAAAGTGAGTGGGCAGGGCGAGTTGCTTATTAGGGAGTGGAAAGAATCGGAGCCGCGCATCGCAGGGCGTGTCATCAGCAAACTTTACAGATTCCTCAACATAAAAGGCGCCGCCCAACACGTCATGGGCGCAATTCAGGGTGCAGACGCAATTGCAATCGATTTCTTGAAGGCAGGCATCGATCGATGGGAAAAAGAGGGCACCATTGAGGCAGAGAAGGCTGAGACTTTGCGGGCGTACCTCTCTTCAGGCACCGTCAACAACGCCATCCATCGCATGGGTGTCCACATGGTGCTCAGCATAGTCATAGCCATCCCAATCCCCGGGCTGCGTAGCGCGGCTCGTTTCCTCTGGACACTGTTCTTCTGGTTCAAGTTCCAGTTGAAGCGGGTGTTCAGGAGGCCTGGGCCTGACGGAACCAAGCCGGAAAACATCCATAACCCACTGGTGATGTTCATTGCGCTAATACCGGGTTTTGGCGCTGTAGCCTATCTGGGGGCTCGTCCGTTACGGCAAAAAATCCTGATTCGCCTCATGTTGGACCAATCGGCTTGGAAGTTGCCGTTCAATCTCTATTCGAGATTTCGGCTCAGACGGTGGTTCTCCCCTAACTCTGCAATAACGGGGCAGGAATTCAACATTGCCGGCCTCCCTGAATCTGTTTCAGCGGGTAGCAAAGATGTGGCAACCGGGGCTGTCGAACCATAGCGAGGCATGCACCTAGCCAGTGGGTGCATCCGCAGCATCGCCTTGTGTGGCTCGACCTCGTCGAGGGTGTTTGGCCAGACCAATGACCGTGCTAGCTGCGAAGTAAGCAAGCATCACTCCGAAGAATCCCCAGAAGTACGACCCTTGGGCGTCGTATGCAGTAGCTACCAGGATAGGGCTGATAGCGGTGGCCGTTGTGGTGAAGGGTCTCAGCACTCCCTGAATCCCACCCAGGTGTTCCCTACCGAAGTAGTCCGCCACCATCATGGGATGCAGGATGAAATACCCTCCCATACTCAGTCCGTGGAACACAGCGAACCCAAACAAGAGCATTACGTTGCCCCCCGGCATGGCCAGTAGCCAAACGATGCTACAGGCGGTAAGAAACGTCTGGGCCATCAGCAGATACCGTATTGGGAACCGCTCCCCCAGCGTCCCCCACAGGATCCGCACGCTGACAGAGCACGCCCCATATATGGTTATTGCAAGGGAGCCCATCGCCGCAGAGTATCCAATGTTTTGGAAGTGGGGCAGCAAGTTGGCTTGAAAGCCCTGTAACCCCACGCTGGCAAGCATGATTCCCGCAGCGATGAACCAGAACGCCGATGTCCTGAACGCCTCCTTGCGTGTCAGGCTCACCTCTTGGGGCGGTCTTGGCCTTGTGCTGCCAGAAGTCATCTCAAAAGGCTCCGTATCGCCGTCAGGAAGCAGCCCAATGTCCTCGGGCCGAGTGCGTACAAGGAACGAAAGCGGTGCCAGGACAATCAGCGTGAAGATGCCCATATACATCCAGGCATCGCGCCAATCGACGAACGCCAGGACTCCCTGGAGGGTAATAGGAAAGAGCATTGGTCCGAAACCGGAGCCCATCAACGCGATGCCCATCGCTCTGCCGCGTCGTCGGATGAACCACTTGGGGAGCACCGCCTGGGTCAGCATCCCCCCTGCACCCAACTGGGTTATACCGCCCACCAGGCCGATCAGCAGATAGAGTTCCCAGAGGTGGTGTACATGCTTGAGGCCTATCAACGACAGCGCCAGGAGGATGGAGCTACCCAACATCAGGATGCGCGGCCCCTGTTTGGTGTCCTGCAACGGGCCGATGAACGGCGCTGTCACTCCCGCAACCAGGGAGCGGATGGTCATTGCGAGAAAGAAGCTTGTCCGTGACCAGCCCATCTCCTCGCTCATTGGTGTCACAAAAACACTAACGCCCCATATCACCGGGCCGGTTGAGAACGCTCCCGCTATGAAAGCGACTGCGACAATCACCCAACCGTAGTAGATTTTCCGACCAAAGAAGTTCAACTATCTTGCCTGCCTACCGACGCAGATACACCATCTTCGCTGCAGGAGGGCCATCCGTGAGCATGGGTCCAGGGCTAGCCCTGCTACGAAAGCGCCTCCGCTGCCGCGTGGGTTCCCGCGATGCGACCAAACACCGCTCCGGCCATCATGCCGCCGCCGGACGGGTAGTTCCAATGCCAGAGTCCGCCCAGCATCTCGCCAACGGCGTAGAGGCCAGGGATGGGCCTGTCCATGGTGTGGGTCACCTGACACGTGGTAGTCGTCTTCAGTCCACCGTAGCAGAAGGTCATGCCGCACACCACTGGAAACCCTTCGAAAGGTGCCTTATCGAACTTCAGAGCCCAGTTCCGGCGCGGCGGCTCAATACCCACAGCGCTGACGCCATCAGGTCGGAACGCACCGAACTCGCCGGGCTGTACAGCATCGTTGTACCCGTGCATCGTAGCCATGAACGCCGGAATGTCCTGGATGCCTAGCTGCTCCGCCAGACCTTCCAGCGTGTCCGATTTGCAACCCTCAGCTTTGTCGTAGCCACGGATGACATCAAGCTCCCGGTGTTTGGCATCAAAGATCTGGAAGGCTTGCCCACGTGGTTGAGCCAAAATCGCACGCCCCATCTTGGCGTATGTCAGGCCCCGCCATGTCTCGCCTTCGTCCACAAACCGCTTGCCGTCCAGGTTCACCATGACCGAGTAGGGATAGGAATATCGACTCCAGAAATCGCCGGTCTTGTTCTCGCCGGGGTAGTCGAAGGCCGGGCGGTTTGCGTCCTGAGGCGATGAGTGGCAGCTTGACCAGCTCCCGTTGGGCAGTGCACCAATGTTCATCGCCATCTGCAGGCCCTCACCGGTGTTGAAGGGCGTTCCGCGTAGCTTCACTGTGTCCCACAGCGGCCCCAGGTACTTGGCCCGCATCTCTGCGTTGGACTCAAAGCTGCCTGCCGCCATGATGACCACATCGGCGTGGATGTTCACGAACCCGTCAGGCCCCAGGGCCCGGACGCCGGTAACCTTGCCCTTATCATCCTGGAACAGGTCAACAGCCTGTGTATCGTAATGAACCGTGCCGCCAAGCTTCTCAAAGGCAGCGAACCACCGGTTGGACATCTCAAACCCGCCGCCGTCAAAAGAAACGGCGTTGGCAGAAATCGGATTATCGAAGGTCGGTGCCCAGAGATGACCCAGCCCTCGCATCCACCGCACGGTCTCGTATGATCTATCTACCAAAATCCTCGCCAGTTCGGGTTCGCTCTGGCCCTCGGTGACGTTCATGATGTTGTCGTAGTACTGCTCTTTTGTGTACCCATAGACCCGCTCGTTCATCCGGCTCAAGACTTCCGGCGAGAGGTCTGCCAGCAACGGCTTCAGGTCTTCCGCACCGTCGTAGGCGAAGAGCATGTGCACGGTGAGAGCGCTGTTGCCGCCGCGATGTTCCCGTGGGGCTTTCTCCAGCACCACGACATCTGCACCACCCTGTCGAGCGGCAACTGCTGCGGAGAGTCCCGCATTGCCTGCGCCAACCACGACTACTTGTGTACGCATTTCCTGATCCATGTTGTCCTTCTCTCTATCAGTTGCTTTCGCTGGCCGTTGCTTTCGCTGGCACGTTGTTATCAGCATCCCATAGGACACCGCATCTCCCCAGGCACGAGGGGGAGTATAGGGGAGCGTGAGGTTTCAGCCAAGTCCCACCACCATGCTGCTTCGTGTCGCTATTGAGCCGGCGATTTTAGCTGCCCCTCGCCATCTCTTTGTCACCACACCCGTAAACGTGTAGAGTACACAGGCGCAATTCACCGGTCGTTCACCACACTAATAGACGTAGCGAGGAAAACCGACCCTTGAGGAACCATGGCCCAAGAGCCTGAGGCCGAAAAAGCCCCATCATCTGCCAGCATCAAGGTCTCGCCCCTTGCCTCTCTGGCGTTCCGTGACTACCGCCTTTTATTCATTGGCGGTTTCTTCTCCGGTAGCGCAAACCAGATGCGCCAGGCATTCAACCTCTTCCTTGTCTACGACATCTCTGATTCCGTGTTGCTCGTCGGGTTTACCGGCATCTTCCAGGTCATCCCAGCCCTCACGTTAGGCCTCTTTGCCGGTGCATTAGCAGACGTGTTCGATCGACGGAAACTCCTGCTCATCGTCAATTCGGTCAGCATGATCCCCCCGCTGGCATTGGGTGCACTTCTCCTCACGGACAGCATTGAAGTGTGGCATATCTTTGGCTTCACCATGCTGACATCGCTCATCAACATCGCTCAGGGACCAGCCCGGAACTCGCTGGTGCCCAAGCTGGTGCCCCGGACCCATCTGATGAACGCAGTCACGTTGAACGGCAGTCTGCAGCAGGCCACGTTCTTCATTGGCCCGTTGGTTGGCGGAATCCTGGTCAATGCTTACGGCGCCGGAGCCACCTACATAATCAACGCCTTCCTACTGCTGCCTTCCATGATTGTTCTGTTCTTCATCCGCACCTCCGGGAAGCCGGAAGGCGAGGCGCGAAAGGTTTCCCTCAGCATGGTGCTGGACGGCATGCGGTTCATCGTAGGCACCCGCATCCTGCTGGGCTTGTACCTTACGGACTTCGGGCTGTCTTCCGTGGGTTTCTTCAGACCGCTCCTCACCATCATGGCGAAGGACGTGTATGGAGTAGGCCCGCTGGGGCTGGGGATCCTCTACGCCTCGCCAGCAATCGGTGCGGTGCTGGGGTTCATCACCATGCTGTGGATAGGGGAAGTCCAACGCAAGGGCGCGCTATTCCTGGTATCAATCTTCTTCTTTGCCCTTGGATTGGCATTCTTAGGCCTGTCCCAATGGTTCTGGATGGGGATGATTGCAGGTGGAGTGCTTGGGTACACGGACTCCATCAGCCTGGTGCTCCGCCAAACGTTGACGCAACTCCTGGCGCCCGACGAGTATCGAGGGCGGGCCACGGCGTTCACTCGACTCTTTGCCCAGACAGGAAACGCCATAGGCGCCACAGAGGCAGGGGTGGCCGCAAGCATATTGGGACCCGGCGGTGCGCTTATCTTTGGCGGGATTATCGGCGTTGGCATCGTTCTGTCTGTGGGGTTCGGGTGGCGCAGTCTCTGGCGCTACCGCTCAATAGAGCAATAGTCGGCGACGTTACTATTGCCCGATAGAGCAGCGTGCCTCCGCAAAAGGCCCCCCCACCCGTTGTCTCCAGAAGAGCCTACGTGTACAGTATGTAACCACGTGCCCAGGTCATTTTCGCCCAAAAGGCCCTTACCCTTTGGTACTGGTATGTCCATCCGCACACTTGAGAAGAGAGCAACCACTGCATCCATGAAGAGCCATGTCACAAGAGCCTGAGCCCCAGGAAACCACAAGTAACGAAAGAGTCAAACCGTGGGCCTCGCTGGCACATAGGGATTTCCGTTATATGTGGGCCGGTGCCCTCAGCGCATCTATTGCCAGGCAGATGCGTCAGGTTATCAATCTCTATTTCATCTATGAGCTGACAGACTCCGCCTACATGCTGGGCCTGGTGGGGTTGTTCCAGGTCATTCCAACCATGGCGTTCGGCCTCTTTGGCGGAGTGATCGCCGATGTCTTCGATCGACGCAAGTTACTGCTGGTCGCGCAGGTTGGCGGCATGATCCCGGCCATTGGCCTGGCTGCTTTGGTACATACAGACACCATAGAGGTCTGGCACATCTTCGCCTTCACCGCCATGTCTGCCGCTATGAACATCCTGGAAGGCCCAGCCAGGATCGCCTACTTGCCACGACTTGTCCCTCCACACCACTTGATGAACGCCGTCACCCTGAACTCCAGCGTGTTCGAGCTCTCTGTGTTGATAGGTCCTATCTTTGGCGGCATCCTCATTGACTACATCAACATGGGTAACGTTTATGTAGTGAACGCCGTTCTGTTCACGCCAACCCTCTTCTTTTTCGCCATGATCAGGGCATCAGGAAAGCCTCTAGGTGAGCACGGTTCTGTCTCTTTCAAGGCGATATTCGAAGGGATGCAGTTCATCTGGTTCCAGCGCATCCTGTTGGGCCTGTTCCTGGTGGACTTCGGCCTGGTCATCGTCGGGTTCTATCGTCCAATCCTTACCATTCTGGCCAGCGATGTCTTCCACGTTGGAGGCACAGGCCTCGGCATTCTGTTTGCCGCGCCAGCCATCGGCTCATTCATGGGTTTTGTGACGCTTCTGTGGGTGGGAGACGTGAAACGCAAAGGCGCACTATTCCTCATCTCCGTCTTTGGGTACTCCTTCGGTCTGATATTCCTGGGTCTCGCGCCCTGGTTCTGGCTGGCTCTTATCGCAGCGTGGACGTTGGGATATACAGATTCCATTAGCGTTGTGATCCGACAAACCCTGACCCAACTCCTCGCGCCCGATGAGATTCGAGGTCGTGCCGCCAGCTTCTCCAATCTATTCGCCGGGGCCGGCAACGCGTTGGGTTCCATGGAGGCGGGTTTCGTGGCCCAGGTCATTGGAGCGGGCAACACGCTGGTCTTGGGCGGGATTGTAGCCACCGGACTGGTTACCGCAGTAGGATTGAGTTGGCGCGGCCTGTGGCGGTATACATCGCCGAAGCAGTAAGGAAATTCGTTTCAGGAGAACAGACATGGCTGAACACAACATTGCGATAATCCGGGGCGATGGCATCGGCGTCGACGTAGTAGAAGAGGGCCTGAAGGCGCTCAACGCTGTCGCGAAAAGGTTCGACATCACATTCAAGTTCACTGAGTTCCCTTGGGGTACCGATTATTACTTCAAGAACGGCGTAATGATGCCGTCCGACGGCCTCGATACACTGTCCAAGTTCGATGCCATCTACTTCGGCGCGGTGGGTCACCCTGAGGTGCAGGACCACATCACATTGAATGGCCTGCTTCTCCCGATGCGTCGTGGCTTCGACCAGTACGTCTGCGAGCGACCGTGCATCCTGTATCCTGGAGTCACATCGCCTTTGCGCGATAAGAACGCCGGCGACATAGACATGGTGGTCATCCGTGAGAACACGGAGGGCGAGTACGCCAACGTTGGTGGGTTCTTGTACGAGGGTTTTGCAGAAGAGATAGGTGTGCAGACGGGCGTCTTCACTCGCCACGGATGCGAGCGCGTCATCACCTACGCCTTTGAGCTGGCCAAAAAACGCAACAAGAAGAACCACGTCACGTCTGTGACCAAGTCCAACGCCCAGGGCTACGGCATGGTGGTCTGGGACAGGGCATTCGAGCGGGTGGCAGCGCGCTACCCCGATATCAGCACAAACTCGCTGTTGGTGGACGCGGCGTGCATGGAGTTCATACGGAAGCCGGAGATCTTCGATGTGGTGGTCGGCAGCAACCTGTTCGGCGACATCCTGACGGACATTGGCGCAATCATCACAGGTAGCATGGGTCTGGCGCTCAGCGGCAACATCGACCCTGAACGACGGTACCCATCCATGTTCGAGCCTGTACACGGCAGCGCGCCGGACATTGCAGGCAAAGGCATCGCCAACCCGCTGGCAGCAATCCTCTCCGCGGGCATGATGATGCGCCATTTGGGGGAGACGGATGCGGAGGCGGCGATTGAGGCAGCAGTCCTAGGTATTGTTGCGGAGAACGAAATCCTGACGCCAGACCTGGGTGGATCATCCACCACAACAGCCGTCGGAGACGCTGTGGTCAGTGCGTTAGGGCGGCGGTAATACCGCCTTTGTTGTGATGGGACTGACCTGGCAATATTTCAGTTCTCCAAGGACAAGCACGATTTCAAGATCTGCCTTGCCTGATCATTCAATAAGTGATAAAATTCACGAACCCTCCAAAAGGCCGTCCGTATTCGCCCTCTGCCTTGTTTAGAGTAGAAATTTTAAGGAGTTTTTTTCATGCACTCGAATCTCATTCAAGAGATAGATGGCCTAATCCAAGGGAAGAGTCTTCTCAAAACCGAATTCTATCTGCGTTGGCAGGCCGGCACTCTTCCACTGGAGGCCCTAAGGACTTATGCAGGTCAGTACCTGCACTTTGAAGCTGCTTTTCCCACCTTCCTCAGCGCAATCCACTCCCAGTGCGAAGACAGGGAAACCAGGCAGGATATCCTCCAGAACCTTTGGGACGAAGAGTACGGAGACCACAACCATCGTGCGATGTGGCTCCAGTTTTGCGAAGGCATAGGACTCCCGTCAGAAGATGCACAGGCCACAATAGCGATTACAACTACCAACCATTTAGTTGAGACTATGAAGTCACTCGCAAATTCGTCAGTGACTGAAGGTTTGGCAGCCCTCTACGCCTATGAAAGCCAACTTCCTGCCGTTGCAGAGCATAAGACCGCTGGGCTCAGGGAGTTCTACGGCGTTACGGACGAAGCCACGGTAGAATTTTTCACCCTCCACGCGGACCTGGATAAGAAGCATTCCTCCCGTGAGGCCGAATCCATTGCCAGGCTCACACTGGATACCAATGAGCAACAGCGGGTCAAAGAGGCAGTAAGCCAGGCATTGGACGCCTGGTGGGCGTTCCTGGATGGGATTGCCATCCCAGAGGAACCCAAGCAAGCAGTCTAAGGATTTCTCAAGTCCTATTAGCAAGTAAAAGAGTCCCCCTTCCAGATTAGAAGGGGGACTCTTTTACTACATCATTTATAGGAGCCTAAACCTCAGCGAGCAAAGGGAGGCTTCACCCCGGCGGTTGTCGTTCGCACGCTGTAGACCCCTGTCCGCGCCGTAAAGAAGAGCGTCTTGTAGTCGGGGCCACCGAAGGCGCAGTTGGCAGGTATCTCCGGCAACACGATAGTGCCCAGATGCTCGCCACTCGGACTAAACACCCAGCAGCCACCAGGTCCGGTGGAGTAGACTCTGCCCTCAACGTCCAGCTTGAAGCCGTCCGGCACACCCTCCTGCCCCTCAAGTTTCAAGTCTGCGAACACCCTGCCGTTGGTGACGGAGCCGGTGGGTTGGATGTCGTAAGCCTTGATGATCATGTCCGGCCTGGAGTTGGCCACGTACAGCGTCCGCTCGTCGGGCGACAAAGCGAGGCCGTTAGGGAACTCAAAGTCTGTAATGACCGGGGTCACCGTGCCATCGGGAGCAACGTGGTATACGCCGTTGAACGTCTGCTCCTTCTCGTGGGGCTCCATACGTAGGCCGGGGTCTGTGAAGTAGATGCTGCCGTCTGAAGCGCAAATTACATCGTTGGGGCGATTGAGCCGCTTGTCGTTCCATCGACTGGCCACAGATGTGAATGAACCGTCGTCGTTCCAGCGATTGAGCTGTCGACTCTCCATCTCGCAAATCAGGAGCCGGCCCTGCGCATCGAAGGTCATACCGTTGGACTGGTCGCTGTTCTCTCGGATGACTTCAGGCTCGCCACCAGGCACCAGCTTGTAGATGCGACTGGTGCGGATATCGACGAAGATCCAGTAGCCAGCGGAGTACCAGAGTGGCCCCTCCGTGAACTCGAACCCGGATGCCAATTGCTCCGGTTCAGATGATTCAATAATCCCTGCTAGTCTCTCATCCATAGGTGCCCTTCCTCCGACTTCGTGTCTTGCCCCTTCAAAGGGCACGATGTCGTTTTCGTATTAATGACACTTCCCAGCAAAAGCGGCTAAGCCGCCCTTGTTAGGCCATGAGATTTTCAGTAGTCTTTGCCAACAACTCGAGTTGTCCAATGTCGAGGCTCGATGGTTCAAGGATCAACGTAACTTCCGGCGTGTCCGCTTCACCGAATTCCCTGAGGCCTGCACGTACGGCATCAGGCTCACCATAGATCGCCGATTTATCAACATCGAAGTTGGGGCCGTAGTACTCGCTCCAATGCTCCTTGGCCAGGTCAAATGCCTTTTGTTTGGTATCAGCAACACTGACGTTGATGAGCTTGCTGTACCCCAAGGTATCGGGGTTGCGGCCCTTCTCTTTTGCAAACCCCTTGATGCTCTCCACACCGGATACGAAGTTCTCTGCCGGGGCACCGCCGGAACCTACCCAACCATCGGCGATCTCCGCCAACCGACGCAGCATGGGCTCGCTGCCGCCGCCGAACCAGAGCGGGACGCCTGTCTTGTCTGCTGATAACTGCTTGGGTTTGGGGCTCATGGTGCCATGCTCGATTTGGCGATAGCGGCCATCGTAGGACACGTCCTCGCCTGCCCACAGACTGCGCATGACGGCCACGTTCTCACGCAGGTGCGCCACTCGCTCGTTCATGGCTACGCCAAGGCTCTTGTACTCGGCCTCTGTGCCACCGATGGAGATGCCCAGGGTCAGACGGCCGCCCGACAGGTAGTCGATCGACGATGCCGTCTTGGCCAGCAAAACAGGGTTTCGGTAGGCTGTCAGCATGACCGCTGTGCCCAGCCGAACGCGAGAGGTCTGCGCCGCAGCCCAGGTCAGCAGCACCAGCGGATCGATGACATCCACACGATAGTAGACGTGGTCGCCAACCCATATGGAGTGGTAGCCAAGGTTCTCTGCTTCAAGGATGAAGCTGCGCACAGCCTCAACATCTGTGGGGTGAACGGAAGGAATGCGGAGCCCAACGTTAACGGTGTTCGCCATAGTAATCTCCGTAATGTTTGTTAGGGGCAGCCTTGAGGGTTTCTAGTCACCCTTCGGCGCGTCATCTTCTGGAGGCAAAACCTCTGGTGCAGGGCCACCATTCTTCTGAATCGCATCCCACAGGGCATCCAAAAATTCCTCGATGTTTTTCGGTCGACTGAACACCCCTGACTTTCCGACGCGTCGGATGAACACACCGGAGAACGGCATTTTGACCATAGTGGCATCGCGAATCTTATCGAAGGGCACTTCCACGATGCGAGGCTTGCCGTAGTGGATGACCAGCCTGTTCGCGTAAATGAAGTACTGGTTTGGCGTGGTGAACCAGTACAACCCGCCGATGCCCAAGCCAAGGAAGATGAGGAACGGGTTTTCCTGGACGGAGAATGCTCCCAACACAATGACCACCACTGAGATAGCCATATTGATGCGCTGGAAGAGCGACCGGGAATGACTGGTGCTGTAGATAGGCTGTTCAATTTCCATGGCAGGAGTTTATCACAGGTGCATTAGCTACGCCGAGGGGGAAGCCAGCCGGCTCGGGACAGGACTTCACGCGCTACTTCAGTTATGTTTCTGCCTTCATCGTTGTCCACCCTGAAGTCCTCAACGTGAGCATCCTCCAGTGTGATTGCCAACGCCTCTGAACGTGCAAGGGCCTCCTCCCGAAACATTCCGGGCTCGCGAGGGCTCAATCTTCGCTGCATGGTGTCTACCGAAGCGGTCAGTCGGCAGACAGTAATCTGAGCACCCGGTATTGCCTCACGATAACCTTCCAACCTTTCCCGGCTATCAACAATCCGCGCGACAATTAATCTATCTGCCCCGGCAGCGGCATAGATCGGCCAGACAGCGGCGAGGTTCTTCAGCATGAGTCTCTCGCCGAATGGCTCATGGCGCGGATGCATAAAGGTCAGCCAATCCAGGTCGATGGCGGCGTAGGCGATTCCCGCCTCTGTCAACAGGTCAATCGCCTCTCCGAGCACGGTCGTCTTTCCCGCGCCCATGGAACCTGAGATGATCAGCATCGGAACCGTATCAGCCATACCCACCCTCTTAATTCTTAGGTCTTAAATCCCTTGCTCTGTGTCCTGTCGCTAGTGGCCAGTCACGCCGTAGGCGTCAAGCCGCAGTCGTTTCAGCCACCGACCTTCGGCAGTGTATGCCGACTCTGGGGCGCGTTTATTCGCTGGAACAGCCGTTCTTTATGCACCACGGGCCTCCTGGCTCGCAAAGTCCACGAAGTACTGGATGGAGTCCGGGTTGGCCAGCGACGATGGCGTGACGACAACGTTCGGTGACTCTCCCAGCAGGATGCGCTTCACCGGCACTTCCACCTTCTTGCCGTTCAACGTGCGCGGCACATCCGGCACAGCGTACACCTCGTCAGGCACATGGCGCGGCGAGAGGGCGCGGCGAAGTCGCGACTTCAGCTTGGACATCAACGCATCGTCAAGCTGCACGCCCTCGGCCAACACCAGAAACAGCAGCAGCTTACCTTCGTTGCCCAGGCTACTGGTATCCACCACAAGGCTGTCGACCACCTCGCCCAGCTCATCGATGACGCTGTAGAACTCGCTGGTGCCCATGCGGACGCCGCCCCGGTTCAGCGTGGAGTCGGATCGCCCGTAGATGATGAGGCTGCCACGTTCAGTAACCTTCAGCCAATCTCCGTGTCGCCACAGGCCGGGATATACGTTGAAATAGCTATCGTGGTATCGACTGCCATCCCTATCGCCCCACAGGTAGAGCGGCATCGAAGGCATCGGCTCCGTAACCACAAGCTCGCCGACCTCGCCCGATACCGGAAGCCCCGCTTCATTGAACGACTGCATCGCCGTGCCAAGACCAGCACACTGAAGCTCACCGGCATGGACGGGCAGAATAGGGCATGACATGGCCAGAGATGTGCAAATGTCCGTACCGCCACTGGCCGAGCCGAGCAGCAGGTCACGTTTGACGTGGTCGTACACCCAGGCGAACCCCTCGGGTGGCAGCGGCGATGCCGTGGAACCGATGCCTCGAAGCCTCGATAAATCGAAGTCGCGATTAGGCTCGATGCCTGCCTTCATGCACGCTGCAAGAAAGGGCGCACTGGTCCCGAAGTAGGTGATGCCCGTCTCCTCCACCAGCCGCCACATGGCATTCATATCGGGATACGCCGGGCTGCCGTCGTACAGCACAATCGTCATGCCATGCAGCAGGCCGCCCACAAGGAAGTTCCACATCATCCAGCCCGTGGTGGTGAACCAAAAGAACCGGTCGTCAGCCGTCAAATCCAGGTGCAGGGAAAGGGCCTTCAGATGCTCTATCAGGATGCCGCCCTGACTCTGGACGATAGCTTTGGGAACACCAGTGGTGCCGGAGGAGTAGAGCACCCACAGAGGATGATCGAAGGGCACTTGCTCGAACAGCATCCGCTCGTCCTGAGCCTGTCGAAGGGCAGACGTTTGAAGTAGTTCGCTCCACGGTATGACGCCCTTTAGTCCCCCGAGCGGAGCGTCATCGTTCAAATACGACACCAACACGGTCGCCTTCAAGGTGGGAAGACTCCGCTGTATCTCCGCAGAGGCGTCCATGCGGTCGAACACCTTGCCGTTGTAGCGATAGCTGTCGACGGTGATGAACACAGTAGGTTCGATCTGCTGGAATCTGTCGATGACGTTGCGCGCACCGAAGTCGGGCGAGCACGACGACCACACAGCGCCGATGCTGGCAGTAGCCAGGAACGCAACTACCGCTTCGGGGATGTTGGGCAAGTACGCTGCTACGCGATCGCCTTTGCCTACCCCTAACTCACGCAGCCCGACAGCAACGGACGCTACCTGTCGACGGAGCTCGGCGTAGGTGAGTGTACGGGCATCGCCGCCCTCGTTACGGAACTCGATGGCCGGGTGGTCGTCGTTGCGAGAAAGCGCATGCTCGGCGTAGTTCAGCTGCGTACCGGGGAACCACTGTGCCCCCGGCATCGTGCGTTGGCCAAGCACCTGGGAATACGGTGTGTGCGACTTGACGCCGAAGAAGTCCCAGACGCTGGCCCAGAACCCTTCAAGGTCGGTAACCGACCAACTCCACAGCGCGTCATACGACGTGAAGTCGAGGCCACGTTTGTCCTTGAGCCAACCCATGTACCGCGTCAGGTTGGCGTTGGCCTTCTGCTCGTCAGAGGGTTCCCAGAGGAGGGTTCCTTCAGTCACCTTGTCCATGAAACCGCTCCGTAATTAATCAATCACTTTCTTAGGTAACCGTCAGGTCATATGGATCCAGGGCGCGCCCTTGTGGGTCCAGGACTTTGTCCTGCCTAGTAGTGGATGGCTTTGCTCGCACCGCCAGCTGCTGCGATGGTATCGCCGGTGATGGCCACCGACTTCGGTGATGCCAGGAACGCCACCACGTTAGCGATGTCCAGTGCGTCTACTGCCTGGTGGATTGAGTTGCTCTTCGCCATGTTGGCCTTGCCCTCCGGCGTCGTGCGCTCCGTTACCGTGCCGCCAGGGTGAACGACAGTCACGTTGATGCCGTGCTCGCCAAGTTCATCGGCCAGGTTCTTGGTCAGCGCCGCCACGGACACGTTGCGCATACTGCCAATGGTGTTGCCACTCTGTCGGGCAGCCATGCCGCTGATGTTCACGATGCGACCCCAGCCTTTTTCGATCATGTAGGGTGCTGCAGCCTGTGCCGTACGCAGATACCCCATGACCTTCACGTTCATATCGGCCCAAACGGCGTCCTTGGTGATTTCAGCCAGCTTCGGAGGTGGGGCGATGCCGCCAACAGTGGCTGCTCCATTGATGAGGATGTCCACACCACCAAGAGCATCTGCCGCCTGCTTCACCATGACCTTGACCGATTCGTCGTCGCTGGTGTCCACGGTAAGCGGTATGATCTTGCGTCCGGTCTCCGCCGCTATCTCCTTGGCCGTTGCGTCCAATCGCTCCTGATCACGCGCTGCGATGACTACGTCCACGCCCTCTTGGGCCAGTACACGGGCGATCTGCTTGCCGATGCCTCGACTGCCCCCGGTGACGATTGCTTTCTTTCCTGTCAGTTCCAAGTCCATGTTTTGTGCTCCTGTGGTTTTGTTTCTTTGGTTTGGCTACCTGCGCTTGGCACACTTTGACCAACATTCTTAGGCAGTCGTAGGTATATAGGTCCAGGACTATGTCCTGGCGCTGGCTATCTGGTTCACGCGCTTCACGTTATCGATGCCTACCGAGAACTCGCCCGATTCAACGCCCTTGATGACCGTGACCGCAGCGTCGCTGTAAGGCGTTGCCAGCCCCATCGCTTTGCCTTTGGTCGCTACCATGCCGTTGAGGTAATCAATCTCCGTCTTGCGACCCTTCATGATGTCCTGGTACAGCGATGGGTATCCCGCAACAGCGGGCGGCGGGCCGGAGAAGGTGGCTTCAAGCTCCGCGTTGCCCTCCCATGCTGCCTGCTCGATGTCGTCCAGCGTGAAGCTCTTCATGGGCGATGGGATGTTGTGGCCCAGCGTCCGACCGACTCTCAGCGCTTCCGCGCCAAACTTCAACATCATGCTGCGGGACTCCGGGTTGGCGCGCACCTCATGGCTGGTGAGGCCTGTCATGCCGGCAGAGGGGTTTGCCATGCAGTTGATGGCCATCTTCGACCATCGCTCGCCCCAAAGGTTGTCGGTCACGATGGTGTCGCCCGCGTGGTTCCATATCTGCTGAACCTCTCGCACGCGCTCGGTGTCGCGACCGTCAAGCTCTCCCACGGTGAAGGACACGTTGCCCTTGAGGGCCTGACTCATTGAGCCGGTCTGGCGTGCGTGGCCTGCCTCCATCAACCAGGCGGAGATAGTACTCACGCACCCAATTAGGCGATCTGCCCCCACTATGGGGGAGATCTGTTCCTCGTTAATGCTGTTCTGTGGGCTGACAAAGTATCCGTTGTCCGTCAGGAAGGGTTTCATCAACTCGATGGCCCAGGGGGTGTCGTACGATTTCATGGCCACGATGATAAGGTCGAACTTCTCCTTGAAGTTGTCCAGTTCGTCCACGTGTCGAGCGTCAACTTGCACCCGATACTCGCCCTGAACACCGTCCAGCAGCAAGCCGTCGTTCTGCATCTTCTCAACATGCTCACGCCACGGATCGAAGAGGATCACATCCTCCCCGCCGCGGGTCATGTGACCGCCAAGGGTGGAGCCGATTGCTCCAGCCCCTATAACACCGATCTTCATAACATCCCCTTTTACGCTTACCTGGTCTGCTAGGCCTGAGGAATGGTGTGCGGCTCCAGAGCCGTCGCGATGTCGGCATCGGACGACTTGCCCGGCAGCACCATGCGGGACGGCAGCACGCCATACGCTTGAGCGTTCTGAGCGGCAGCAGGCTCGGTTCCCTCCATCAGGTCCCTGGCTGCCTTCAAGATGCTCTGGCGCACCCTGATGATGGCTGTGTCCGCGCTGACCAGATGCTCCCCTGTCCTGGGCGAGATCGGGGCCCACTGATCCTCAATGAGTGCCAGGTCCTGGATGGGGAAGGACTTGATGCCGGTGTAGTTGAAGTTCTTCTGCATAACACGGTCAACCAAGTAGTCATTGCTCTTGTTCGCCTTAGGGGTGAACGTACCAGGAATCACTTCAGGGAACAGGAATCCGCCGTACTTGTCCTCGTTGATTTCCTCGTCGCTGAGCGGATCATTCAGATCGTAGCGAATGCGATAGTGAGCCGTGTACTCATCGTCCATAGGCACGCGTATGTTCATCTGCAACACCTTGGGACTTGCGCCGGGCGTGGTGAACGCTGGTAGCATCCAGTGGGTGATACCCATGTACATATCGCCGTCGGGCTGGCTGCGCACCGCTCCCATCAGCAGACCGTAGTCCGTGTCCTTCAGGATGTATCGAGGTGAGGGGTCGACGCTGGTGTTCCCGCGAATCTTGAGCGATTGGTTGTTCTTGTTTCCGTCCAGTGTGCTGTGCAAGTAGAAGCCATGGCTGGCATCAAGGTCGCCTTCCATGGACTGGAAGTAGTTGCAGTTAATGACCAGCTTCTGCATGAATCGATGGCTCTCAGGCAGCTCGGTCCACTTGAAGGCCGGGAACGCAGGCTTCAGGTCCTTGGGCCCCATATACACCCAGACGATCCCGCCCTTATCGATGGCCGGGTACGCCGCAATGTTCACCTTGTCTTTGTATGTCTCGCCTTCCGGGCTATTGGGGAGGTCTACGCAATTTCCTTCCACATCGAACTTCCAGCCGTGGTATACACAGCGTAGTCCGCTCTCCTCGTTGCGACCGAAGAACAACGGCGCGCCGCGATGGGGGCAGTAGGCATCGATGAGGCCAGGTTTTCCATCCGTGTCGCGGAAGGCCACCAGGTCCTCGCCCAACAGCTTAACGCGCACCGGTGTGCAGTCGGCCCCAGGTATCTCTTCCGAGAGCATAGCAGGCGTCCAGAACCGTCGGAAAAGCTCTCCCATCGCCGTGCCGGCACCCACCTGCGTCAACATGTCATTTTCATCTTGCGTAAGCATGAATAATCCTCCTCTGGTTTGGTATGAATGATTGGTATTGTCGCACGTGCAAAGGCAGTGTCAAGGCAAAGCAAAAGAGCCCCGGCGTACCGGGGCTCTTTTCATACTCTTTGGTGTACGCCTGATTATGGTTGCGGGACGGAGAAGGGCTTCAACGCCTCTTCCACGTCGGCATCGCCAGGCAGCGTCACCCGTGTGGGCAGCACTCTGTAGGCGTCGGGGTTGTTGGCCGATGCAGGCTCCGTGCCCTCCATCAGGTCTCTGGCCGCCTTCATTATGATCTGACGGACGCGGATGACCGCAGAGTCCGCGCTGACCAGGTGCTCTCCAGTCCTTGGAGAAATCGGTCCCCACTGGTCTTCAATGAGCGCCAGGTCCTGGATCTGGAAGGCTTTGATACCGGTGTACGAGTAGTTCTTCTGCGCCACACGGTCTACCAAATAATCGTTGCCCTTATTGGCCACAGTGAGGTATGTCCCGGGTATCAACTCAGGGAACAGGAATCCGCCGTACTTATCCTCGTTCAACTCCTGGGCTGAGAGCGGCTGCTCCAAATCATAACGCAACCGATACTGGTAGCAGTTCTCATCGTCTATGGGAACACGGATGTTCATCTGCTGAACCTTGGGACTGGCGCCTGGCGTGGTATAGCTCGGCAGCATCCAATGCGCCACGCTGATGAACTGGTTTCCGTCTGCCTGCTTCCGGCTAGCGCCCATGAGAAGGCCGTAGTCGGTATCCTCCAGGGTGTAGTGCGGATTGGGATCGAAATACGTAGCCGCATCATCTCTGATCCTCGCGGAGATGTTGGCCGACTGGTCGTCCAGCGTCCTGTGAAGGAAGTAGGCGTGGCTGGCATCCAAGTCGCCTTCCATGGACTGGAAGTAGTTGCAGTTCAGTGTGGTCTTCTGCATGTAGATGTGGTTCAACGGCAGGTCCAGCCACTGGAAATGGTGGAACGGCGGCTGGTTCTCCTTGGGACCCATGTACACCCAGATGATGCCGCCCTTATCGATGGCCGGGTACGCCGCGATGGTCACCTTGTCCTTGTACGTCTCACCCTCCGGGCTGTTGGGGAGATCGACGCACGCGCCGGTCACATCGAACTTCCATCCGTGGTAGACGCAGCGGAGCCCACATTCCTCGTTGCGACCGAAGAACAACGGCGCGCCGCGGTGCGGGCAATAGGCATCGACGACGCCGGGGTTTCCGTCGCTATCGCGGAAGGCAATCAAGTCCTCGCCCAGTATTCTCGCACGGGCGGGAGTGCAGTCAGCGCCTGGAATCTCCTCTGACAGCAAGGCAGGCATCCAGTATCTACGGAAAAGGTTGCCCATTGGAGTGCCGGGCCCCACCTGTGTGAGAAGTGCGTTTTCTTCCTGTGTCAGCATAGGTTCCCCCCTGGATTTGATTTGAGGATGACTTGATGGAAATGTTGACCTGCCTCCTCGAAGCTGTCAAGAAGGCAGGTGCGTTGTCTTACTTTTTGGCTTCTACAGCTCAACCACTTCAAAGGAGAGGAGCGCTGAACCTGTGCCCACGGGCTGCGTCCCTCCGGCGGAATGGCCGTGGGTGAACTCCTGACTGTTCAGCCATGTCTGGAAATGCTCTTCCGTTGCCCATCGAGTGTAGACGAAGTAGCGGGTCTCGCCCTCTACGGGTCGCAGGAGCTCGAACCCTTCAAACCCAGGCATGCCATCAACGGCCTTGGCCCGTGCTGCAAATCGAGCTTCCAATTCCTTGCCTGTGCCCTCGGCCACCTCGATTGCGTTGATCTTAACGACGCTCATAGTTCCTCCCCGGTTGCTTAAGTGCTCTACATCCAGTGTACATGACAGAACAAGCGTCTCCGGGCGTGAACCTGGGAAGTGAATCTCACAAAGGTATCCGTTGGGCATGTGGGTTCAGGCTTGTCCCGGTTTATCGGGGGCTAAACCCTGGCTGGCTAGCGAAGGGAGGGCATGGCTACTTGATGCTTCAGCATTACCTCTTTGCGAGTCTTGGAGGACTCCAGAATCGCTAGGCAGACCTCCACCGTCGCTTTGCCCCATCGGCCGTCGTGAACGAGGGGTGCGTTGTGGCGAACGGCATTGTACAACTCATCCATCAAGTCGCCTCGACCGGGCAGACCCCTACCAGCCTCAATTGGCATCTCCCGAACGCCATCCTTGGTATACACGTTGATGCCATCGGCGGTTGGCTTCATGTCACCACCCTCACAGCTCACGACGATGACCCCGAACCGTGGCTGGTGCTGCTCCGGCGTGTTACCACTCCCTTCGCCGAGGCCTTTGTACGCATACGTTGACGTCCGGAGGGCTGTCTCCTCTTCCTGGCTCTTCACATCTGCAAGCGAGCGACGGTTCCGGCCGTGTTGCTCCGGCGAGCTCGCCTGGCCACCCTCGCCTATCCAACCGTTGAATTCGTCGGTGCTGAAGTGGTCGTATCCGCTGTACACCAGCGATGCCGCTGCGCCGTCTTCAAACTCAAGGAAGGTGAGGTGGCTACCTTCTGTAGGTCTATCCGAGTCCCATATACCAGTGGCCGACCGGACGCTTTTGACCTTCCCACCACCAAGCAACCTGACGGTGTCCACCTGATGTGGCACCTGGTTGAAGAGGATGCCACCACCAAGGGAGGTGTCCAGCTCCTCTGGTCGACGTGGTCGATAGAGGAAGTTGGTGTAGTTCCATGTGTTAATCATGCCCAGCTTGCCAAGCTCACCGCTGGCAACGACCTCACGCATCGTCCTGATGGCTGGGTCATAGCTGTGGGTGTGGCCGATGATGAGCTTCACCCCGGTGCGGTCCACGGCCTCTATCATTGCATCGCAGTCCTCAAGGGTCAGCGCCATCGGCTTCTCGACGATGATGTGCTTACCCTGCTCAGCAGCCATGATGACGTGCTCTTTGTGGAACTGATGGGGTGTAGCGATGTATACGAAATCAATGTTGGGGCTCTTACAGAGGTCTGCCGCGTCCTCGTACACCTCGCCCTCAAAGTCCCGGGAAAAGGCCTCTCGCGGGCCGGCGAACTTGTCAGCAGCGGCAGCGATACTCACGTCCGGGTGCTCCGCCAGGTTCCTGACCATGCCGCCTCCGGCCATCCCAAGGCCTATGAACCCTACCCGTAGTCTGTCTTCTCCATTTGTCATGTCCGTCTCCTCTCCTCTTGGTACAGCTCCGCCATTTCAGCGGCCAAGATGTGACCACCTTTAGTCCCCTCGCCCGCAGGCGACACATGCCGGGGACTGGCCTGCGGGCCAGACGGCTTTAGTCCCCTCGTCCGCAGGTGACATTGTTATGTACTTGCAGCAGACTCGGGTTGAGATTCGACCGGCGGTTCCGTCTTCTTGACAGGCCGCACCAGGAACAGGAAGCCGCTGCATATCCACCAGCTCAATGCCATCACCATAATACCCACGCCGAAACCGCCGAATACGTCTGCCATGAAAGCCACCAGGAATGGCCCACTAGCGCCGGAGACGGTGATCAACGGGCGAACTCTGCCTGTAATCGCCCCTAGGTTGGCCCGGCCGAAGTAAGAAGCCCAAACCACCTGGCTCAACCCAACCCAACCACCGATGCCAAACCCTGCGATGGCTCCTGCAGCAAGTGATGCATTGTCCGGGAGTACCTGGAGCAGAGGCACCGTCAGGCCAGTGTAAATGGCAATGACCATGAGCGCGTGCCTGATATGTACCCTATCCGCCAGCCACCCCCAAAAGAATCGTCCGGTAAAGCTAGTGAACCCGTAGGCTGCAAAAGCCCATCCCGCTACCTGTAAGGAGAAGTCCCTGTCTACAAACGTGGGGACCAGGTTCGTAGGGTAGGCCGTGGGAGAAAAGCTCCCAAAGAAGGCCGCGCCAACCAGCAACCAGAGGGTTGTTGTGCGGAACGCCTCCTTCGCTGTCAGGCTGCGCTCTTCTGCCCTACCAGACCGATTTACCGCTCCCTGCATCTCCACGTCACCATCGGTTCGCAGACCCACATCCTCTGGACGGGTCCTCAAGAACATGGAGGGCAAGACGGTCAAAAGAAGCGTAATGATCCCCAGCGTAAAGAACGTCGCACGCCACTCAAACGCCTCCACAAACGGTGGCACCACCAGAGGCAGGGTCATGGCGGCAAACCCAGTACCCATGGACGCAAGCGCCATGGTTCTACCACGTTTTCGCACGAACCATTTCGGCACTATAGCGGACATCATTAACTGGCCAGGGCCTGCCCCAAACAATCCGCTCAACACACCAAAAATGAGCCAGAACTGCCACTGACTGTCTACAAAAGCCACCATCATTAGCCCTACACCAGAAACCACCCCACTGAACACTGCCAGAAAAGGCGCGCCCCTTTTTGTGTCCAGATATTTGCCTAGGAAGAACCCTCCCACAGCCGCGCCCAAAGTCCTGAGCATTATCCCTGCAAAGATTGCGGATTGGCTCCACCCCAAATCCTCCTTCATGGGCACGGAAAGGATGGCGGTAGACCAGAGGGCTCCGGCCGTTGTGAAAGCGCGCATGAAAATAATGGCGACAATCACCCAGCCATAGAAGATGGGAAATCGCGCCTGCCATGGGGTCGTTGGCTCTTGGCCGTCGCTTGGAGATGTCATAGAGATGTGGGCACACTGGCCATGTTAGGACTGCTCCGTATAAAGATGACGAGCATTAGTATACGTGTGGGAAGAAGAACGGCAAGCACAAACCAAAGTTCATGGGTGAATTGCGTACAAAAGTATGGGGATGGACGTTCAGTGGTAGAATAGCAGCGGTATTCAGTATAGAGCGACGTGCCGAGGAAGCAGATGATTCAGCGGCATGCCATTCGCTACCGAACAGGGAGCCGGAAAGGCAGCCGTTCAGGAGGTAGCCCGATGCAGTTGTTACGGCTTGTTCTGCTTATAGCAATATCCTCGCTCCTGTTTGCAGCCTGTGGTGCCCTTGAAGGTGGGCAAGGGCCGCAAGGGGAACCGGGCGATACCCCAACCGAGTCAGAACTCAGAAACCTGGTAAACCAGGCACTCACTGATAGGCTGAAAGACGTCCAAGGCCCGGCGGGACCAACCGGCCCCACTGGTTCAGTCGGCACCACCGGCCCTGGTGGCACGACTGGTACGACAGGCATCCAGGGCCCCACAGGCTCTCAGGGACCCATAGGACTCACAGGCGGCCAAGGAAATCAGGGTGAAACCGGCCTGCAAGGAGTCCAGGGACTACCGGGGTTGTTGGGGGCTCAAGGCATTCCAGGCCTCCCCGGCACCATTGCCAGCCTTGATTCCCCACTGACTCTGTTCGGCTTGGCCTTTGATCTGTCAGTGAGCCAGGGCGGATGGGTCGGTATCATCTCCAAGCCCATCACCATCACCAAACCATCGAAAATACTGGTAGTAGCCAGCGCCACTGCTTCAATGAGTTGTGCTATCAACACCACGTGCGACTACTTGTTCTGGCTGACCGTCGCCACAAACGTCGTAGACACGGGCGATGCCAGAGAGGTTCAGGTAACCAAAATGCAACGACAGATGACCCTACCGATAGCGATTAACCGCGTCATTTTCCTTGCACCAGGTGAGTACACGCTACAACTTATGGGGCTGAATGAGACTCCCATTGGGCCACTTATCAGAAACGTCATGCTCACAACAATGATAATTGAAGACTAGCATCAGCCCAGGGTAATTTCCTTTAGTAAATAATGGCCACCTTCATGGCTTTCATGGGGTGGCTGTTTTTATGTCCAAAAACTCCAATCGTCTCCATGCCTAAAGTGAGTAATCCGAAAGGATTATCCTTTCACTCCCAACTTCATACCCATAGGTGATGCCTGAGCCGCCTCATGGGAGGAAGATAGCACCGTGGATGTAGGAACTGGTAGCCATAGCACCCACAACAATTGTGTCTAAGGGGAGAGATAGTCATGGTGAAAACAGCAACAAAGAGAGGTCGTACTCCGATGGTACTCATGGAAAAGACAGTGCTCACCGTCTCTGAAGCAGCTGCGATGCTCAATGCTCACCCCAACTCCGTTAGGCGCTGGGCAGATTTGGGTCTGCTCCCCAGCTTTCGGATCGGCCTGCGCGGCGACCGAAGGTTCCGCGTCGAAGACATCGCCTTCCTGGTTGATTCCTGGAAGCGCTCAGACATCCCCGTGGAGATTGCGGGCTAGCAACCCCTCGCTAGCCTCTCCATTCAATGCTCTGGCACTCATGCCCTCTTGTGTTTCCTCTGTCCACTGTGTCGTAGCTTGCTGCCCTTGCCAGATTGAACGTACATGATGCAAACTCTTGTTTGCCGCGCGTGAGGCTACATGTGCCTAAGACTGGCCTGAGGGCCAGCGGAGCCGAACATAGCGGGCTTTAGTCCCCGCCGGAGGCGACATGTGCCTAAGACTGGCCTGAGGGCCAGCGGAGCCGAACATAGCGGGCTTTAGTCCCCGCCGGAGGTTACATGTGCCTAAGACTGGCCTGAGGGCCAGCGGAGCCGAACATAGCGGGCTTTAGTCCCCGCCGGAGGCAATACGCCCCTCGGCCTCAGCCGAAATACAAAAGGAGTCCAGATTATGACTAC
>Ga0114999_10000171_pt1 | contig 94963 bp, 89 predicted proteins | sample ArcticOcean_MG_C_3_FD_89820 | JGI IMG/M metagenome (GOLD analysis project Ga0114999, IMG submission 89820) | Marine microbial communities from western Arctic Ocean - ArcticOcean_MG_CB8_126 | ecosystem: Environmental > Aquatic > Marine > Oceanic | place: Arctic Ocean: Canada Basin | collected...
ACGATTAAGTACTCGTGTAAGGCGTTCGAACGCCAAGAATAAGCGTCCGATCCCTTGACGAGAAGTGATAGAACACGCGCTTGCATACGGAACTACGCTGACGCTTGTCCGATGAAACGCAACACCGTTAGAATACTAGGGGTAAGAAGAAAATTGAATTTCACGTTAGATCCAAAAAATATATTAAAAATAAATGTACTTCTAATTTTATTTTTATTGTCGGCAAATGTACTGGGGTTAATTTCAAAATTTTATTTCGATCATGGTTCTGTTTATGGCTTAATTGGATTATTTGATTTTAATACTGAAATGAATATTCCTACTTTTTATTCATAGATTGCACTCTTGATGGCTAGTATTTTACTTTTGTCGATAACCCTTAATAATAAAAAATTGAACCTTTCATATATCCCATGGGTTGGCCTTTCATTAATATTCCTATTTTTGTCAATTGAAGAAATTTCATTAATTCATGGGCGATTAGAAAAACCCATAAAAGAGTTAGTTGGTGCGGCAGGCTTATTATATTATGCGTGGGTAATACCTTACGGATTAGCTTTAGTTGTTTTTATAATCTCATACACGAATTTTCTACTTAAACTTCCAAAAAAGTCATGATATTATTTTTAATTTCAGGTATTACATTTGTTTCTGGTGCATTAGGATTTGAAATGCTTGGAGGAAGGCAAGCAGAGCTATACGGCCGAAACAATATTCTTTATGCCTTGTTTTACACGTGTGAAGAGTCATTAGAAATGATTGGTATTGCAATATTTATATATACTTTACTCACATATATTATCAATCAATCTAAGGTTATCGTAATAACGATAACAAACAAATGTATTGAATAAGTAATTACGTATTCTAACCAGTCAAATTAACATGGACATTATGCTACGCTCCACAAAACTTCAGTTATTTGGGTCGTTACTCTGGAGTGCATTACAAAATTTCAGCTTCAGATCTCACAATTACGAAAAGTAGAAACAAACCCCGATAATTATCATGCGGCGGTTTCCGGATATCTGGCGGAAATTGATCGTATGCAGTTAGAGCCTGTTCAAGATCTTTTTAGTATAAGCACGGCTAAAGCGAGTACAACCATATGGATGAAGTGGTGAGTTTTCTTTCGCAGTTTTTCCAAAGTCTTCTGCACTTTTCTAACCATGCGAATGATCGCTCGACCACGCATCGTTTGGAAATGACATCGAAGGTATGAAGTTCATTTCGTTTCGCTACTTCAACCGAAAGAGGGGAAAGCCATGGAACTATCCGAACGGCCTATAGAGAGACGGGATTTTTTAAGGACGGTAGGGGGGGGCGTAGGGGTCGCCAGCTTAGCACCCCTATTTGGCTCCGATACCCTGGGCGTGCTGGAGGCTGCAGCCCAACAGACTGTGGGTGTCGATCCGCAGCAGGTGGCGCAGGACGAGACTTTCTGGCGTGAAATCCAGCAGGCATTTTCTGTAAGCCGTAGTATGATTAACCTGAACAGCGGATCGGTTGGCGCTTGTCCAACCGTAGTCACCGACAGCTTGTTCAGATATGTCATGCAGCAAGAAGAGGCCCCGGCGTTTCAACGTGGGGTCCTGGCCCCTCGGCTGGAAACAGTGAGAGAGGGACTGGCCAATCAGTTCGGCTGTGATGCAGAGGAAATTGCCCTCATGCGTAGTACCACAGAAGCCATGCAAACCGTTTTACTGGGGCTCGATTTACGACGCGATGATGAAGTGTTGGTCACTGCCCAGGAATATCCACCGATGATCGGTGTCCTGAAACGGCGCGAGCAACGGGATGGTATCCGTATTAAAACCATCGATATACCATCTCCAGCTGAATCTATGGATGAAATTGTTAATATCTTTGAACAGGCAATGACGGTAAAGACCCGTTTGATTCTGGTCTCTCACCCGACCTATTTAGATGGGCAGTTTTTTCCCATAAAGCGAATTTGTGAGATCGCCCATCAGCGGGGGATTGAGGTGGCTGTGGATGGCGCCCATTCCTTTGGCCAGATCGATATTAAACATGAGGATATGGATTGTGATTATTATGGGTCGAGTCTCCATAAATGGTTGAACGCCCCCAAAGGTACCGGGATGCTGTATGTACGGCGGGCGCATATCGGCAAGGTATGGCCTATGGCCCACACACCCAACGGGATGGACGAGAATATTCGCAAGTTTGAAATGGGGGGAACTAAGACCTACGGTATATTTTTGAGTATTGGCGATGCCCTGGCTTTCCATCGCGGTGTTGGTCCCAAACGTAAAGAAGAGCGGTTGCGTTACCTGACAAATTATTGGGCGCAACGTCTCCAGGCGATGCCGAAAGTCCATTTCTATACGTCATTGGACCCCGGGATGAGTTGTGCCATCGCCACGATCCGTCTTGAAGGTCTGTCTTCGGCGGCTATATACAAGTATCTGTGGGACAAGCATAACATCCTCACGGCCGGTTTTAACCTACTGGGAATTAACGGGCTGAGGATGTCCCCAAATCTTTTCACCACGCTGGATGAATTGGATCAGTTCTGTGAAGTTATGGAACGTGTGGCCAACAACGGTCTTCCCCAGCCCTATAGCAATATGTAATGCTTTACACCGCAGGAACGGAATAAACTTCAAGCCGATGTTTGATTCATATTTTCATCCTGTTGGGATGATTTTTGGAGGTAAAAATGAAGCGTAGCAGTAGAATATACTTTTTGCTTACAGTGGCGATATTTTTGGCGTGTCCCGGATTATCTAACGCCCAGGCCGAGAAACTGGGGGATGTTATTTTTCCTACATCTGCCCGTTCACAAGAAGCCCAGGAGCATTTTCTGCGGGGCGTCAAATATCTGCACAGTTTCGGTTTTGAAGAGGCCTTAGAGGCCTTCCAGGCAGCGAATAAAATCGAACCGGACTTTGTCCTGGCCTATTGGGGAGAGACGTTGAGCAGCAACGATCCGCTCCAGATTGAACGGGATGCTGAATCCCCTCGCAAGGCCCTCGCACGACTCGGTGCGACGCCCGCCGCCCGAATCGCAAAGGCGTCTACTGATCTGGAAAAAGGATTCCTGACCGCTGTCGAGATTCGGTTTGGTGAGGGTAGTGCGTCAGAACGGGTATTCGCCTATGCAGAGGCGATGGAACGTCTGGTAGCCCAGTATCCTGAGGTGACGGAAGCACGGGCGTTTTACTCGATTGCCCTCCTCGGGACGGTACCCTACATCAGTAGTACGTGGGGCGGAGAGTCAACCTATATTGTCCGGATTAAGGCGGGTGCCCTCGCCCTGGAAATCTTCAACGAATCCCCGAATCATCCAGGGGCTGCCCATTATATTACCCACGCTTTTGACGATCCGATACATGCTCCGTTGGCCCTCAAGGCCGCCAAACGGTACGCCCGGATCGCGCCAGATGCCGCCCATGCCCTCCATATGCCCTCACACATTTTTATCCAGCATGGCATGTGGCCTGAAGTGGTCGCTTCCAATATAGATTCCTATCAAGCCGCTAATAATTTGTGGCAGCAGCGCAGTGGTTTTACCGACAGCAAGCGCTTTTTTAACGATATCCGTGTGTTCCATGCGCTGGACTGGCGGGAGTATGCTTATCTCCAGCAGGGGGATTATGCCAGTGCCAGAAAAGATATAGACCTGGTTCGCCCGGTGGTAGAGATGACCAAGGTCCCATTTATGAAAACAGGAACGGGACATATGACTGCACGTTATATCATCGAAACAGAGCAGTGGGAGAAACACCCTGTCACGGCCGATACGCCCCCAGCAGAGATGTTCGCCACAGGCATGAGTGCCATAAAAACTGGAGACATGGCAACGGCGAAACAGGTAGAATCCCGGCTGAAAGCGTTACATGAGGAAAAACAAGGCGAACCGATCACCGCCATTTTTTATAACGAAATCCTGGCCCTGATTCACCTGAAAGATGGCCAGACAGACGAAGCCCTTTCACGTATCAAGACCGCTGCTGAAATCGAGGTAAGCATGGGTTTACCCAGTGGTCCTGTAAACCCAATCAAACCGGCCCATGAACTGTACGGTGAAATATTACTCGAACTTAATCAGTCCGAAGAGGCAGCCATCCAGTTTAAAGTCTCTCTCCAGCGTACACCAAATCGGACCAGGTCACTGCTTGGACTGGCACGGGCTTCCAAAGACAATGACCGCAAAACGGCCCGCCAGTGCTATGAGGCCTTGCTGGCGAATTGGAAAAGTCAGACGGATTCCCCAGCCCTTCAAGAGGCGAAGCGTTTCCTGAGCGAAAGCGAATAAAATGGAGTCTATGGGTATTGATGACGTTGGCAAAATCCACCATCAATACCTATAGACTTCAATCCCAACTTACCAACTATCCTGCGTCCATGGATTGTTGCAACCGATCCAGAATCTCCATCGTCGGCAAACACGCAAAGTATTCTTTTCTTCTTGAACACCAAGCACAATTAGATTTCCTCGTGGTGAGGATACCTTATGGAAACCGGCCCCACAGCAAGTCATTACAGGATTATTCGCCCTCGTGGTAGAAGTGGCCTGGGCCACATATATCTTGCGGACGACACCAAGGTGGATCGGCAGGTCGCTATAAACGTCAATTTGAGATTCTGTGTAGGAAGATTTATTCTTGAAGGCCGGCATGACTTCCAGCCGCAGTTGCATCAGGAGAAACAAAATGTGTGACGAGAACAAAAAAATAACCCGGCCACATATTATACAGGGTTAGGCATGGCCCTAGGCGTGGCCCTAGGCGTGGCCCTTGGCGCGGCTTTTGATAATGTTGGGTTAGGTCTGGCTATAGGTATTGCCATAGGTGCCGGTATCGGGGCGAGTTTAAAGAAGAAACAGGATAAAGTGGACAGAAACGAATGAGTTTCAATTTCACGCACGATGGTGTACCGCTAACTAACAAAAGGCTAAAAATTAAGGGCGCACGGGCGCGCGCGTTATAGCTATGCGTTTGACGGCGCTTGCGAGCTGGGTCCAGCGATCTTGAGTAGGTTACCTGATTTCAAGCAATCCATATTGGTCATCCCACTTATTTAGCATGAATGGACACAAACCCCATGTCTGACAAACCCAATGTACTGGTCATCATGACAGACCAGCAGAAGGCGACAGCGAGCCACCTGTACGGTAATACTTTTTGTGAGACCCCGTCTATGGCACGCCTTGCCAAAGACGGGGTTTTATTCGAACATGCGTTTACGCCTCATCCTTTGTGCGTGCCGGCTCGTATTTCATTTTGGACCTCGCAGTTTCCCCATAGTCACGGAGGGCGGCGTAATGAGACGATGATGCCGAACGATGCCACGCATGCCTTCCAGTTATGGAAATCGGCCGGATACCATACGGGCTTGATCGGTAAGAATCACTGTTTCACACCTGATGACGAATCCCTCTTCGATATGTGGTGTGAAATATCCCACGGAGGATTGATGGATGGCGCAGAGACCCGGGGCATGAACTGGTTTCGTCCAAGAGAAGGTATACAGGCGGCTCATGCTCTGCGTCGTGCCATGACGGCGCAAAATCCACGCTTTGGTTATGCCGTGTCAGACTTTCCTCTGGAAGACTATTCAACGGGGCTTGTGGCAGGTCAGACGGTGCGTTTCCTGGAAGCGCATAGAAATGAACCCTTTGCCTTATGGGTTTCATTCCCGGATCCCCATGAACCCTGGGTGGTGCCGGAACAGTACGCTGATTTATTTCCACGAGACAAGATTGATTTACCACCCTGGCGTGAAGGAGAATTCGAGGATGAACGGGCGCCCGAGCGCAACCGTATTCTTCATCAGATGCTGGGCGTGCAAAACGATCCGATTGAGGATGTATATGGGCTGATGTCGGTGTATTACGGTATGGTACGATTCATCGATGATAGTTTGGGGCAAATACTAGATGCCCTTGAAAACCTGGGGCTACGCGAAAACACCATCGTCGTTTTTTGTTCGGATCATGGAGACTTCATGGGCGAACATGCCATGCAATGTAAGGGTGGCGTATTTTATGACTGTCTGACCAGGGTGCCCTTGATTGTATCCTGGCCAGGGCAGGTCACCGCTGGTGCAAATGACAACAGCATGGTCAATTTGATTGATGTGGTGCCGACGCTTCTACGATTGCAGGGGATGGATATCCCAGGCACCATGCATGGTACATCCCTGCCAACCGTTACCGATGCCACCTCTCGTGATACCGCATTTTCGGAATATGGTACCGGAGGACCACTGTTCTGCATGGACGATCTGCAGAAAATGGCGCGGCCTTTTGGTCGTCGTACCCTGATTCAGTCTTTGCAATGGCGGGAAGCCGAAGGTCGGCGTAAAATGGTCCGCACGCGAGCATGGAAGTACGTCCACGACCCCATGGGAGATCTTGACGAACTGTATGATTTGAAGTGTGATCCGTGGGAACTCGAAAACGTCGCAGCGAGGATAGAGAATAGGGAGGTGGTGTCAGATATGAGGCGCCGTCTGGCTGACTGGAGTATTTCTACGGAGGACGCCAGACCGGTACCATTGCCCGGCGTGACCTCATGAAAGACAGGCTGAGACCTGATGTATCTTGTCATGACGGAAGGAAAGTAACGATGAAAGATTATAAGGATCTGGCAAATATGGAAAAGCCTCCGACGGAGCCGACTTTCCGGGATCGGCTGCAGGCGGCGCAGGCGGTGTGGCCCCATTTGAAGCCACCGTGGCACCCTCATTTACCTGGACCGGAAGTGGCGGTGTCTGAAGCATTGCCCCCGGCAGACGGTGAGATGAGTGCGGAAGAAGACTATGGGTTTGATGTTCAAGGTTTTTTGATTGTCCGTGGAGCGCTTAACAGCGAGGAACTGGACGCGTGTAACCGTCTGGTCGATCAAGGAGGCGTGCCCGCAGACTTGTGTGCCCATCCGGTGGTGGTGCGCTATATCGAACAACTTTGCGGTCTTGCCTATCATGTTGACAAGCCTGTAACCCTGGTGGAGCAGCTTGGGCTCCACGACACGCGTCCGATGGTCGGAGGAAATGAACCACGCAATCCTGGCCGGGCCTATTTCCATCAGGGAACCAGTCGGTTTTGTCAGGGTGTACGTGCGATATGGGCATTAGAAGATATTCCGCCAGGTGCTGGCGGGGTCATCCTGCTGCCAGGTAGCCATAATGTGAATGTCCCTGTGCCCGATGTTGTGCTAAGTGGAGCGGACACCTATCTGGAATCTCTCGGCATGTGTCTGCAGCCAGCCTTGCAGGCCGGCGACCTGCTGCTCCACGCGAGTACGCTTGCAAACGGCCTGCGTCCCTGGTGCCATGAGGACGGCTCCCAGCGGTTGGCCACCTGCGATTTTATCAGTGTGTTCGCCCGTCCCTCCGATTTATCATCCGACAGTCTCACTGAGGGTGGCCGCGTCGAGGCGTTGCCGTGGATGAGTAATTTAGGTCCTGAAGAACGTACCGTACTCGGCTTGGAAGATACCGCTACAGGTCCCGCTGCCCCTTTGCTGGCCGACGGAAAGCGGACATGGATTGATCCGGATGCCCATGCCGCCGGTCGGTTGTATCACCCGGGGGTTTATAACCATCATCCGGCTCCATCAAGTACGGTCGACCCGATTGAATTTTTCTACTGGGAACTCACCGGCTTTCTGGTGGTCAGAAATGTTATAGATCTGGCCTGGCTGAAGGCCGCCAACGCTGCGGTCGAAGCCAACCTCCACCACATCGACTATGAAAGTGCCGACAAACACCGCGTAGAAGGCGGGCCACGCATGCGCGGGGGCAGCCGGCCAGGCCTGGCGGTGGCTGGACTTTCTGATGAGGACCGTCAGCCATTTATTAAGATGCTGGCCCATCCGGCGTTGGTCCATCGGCTTAACTGGATGCTGGGTGGCCATTTTCGGGCAGAGGCACCGGGCACGGTGATCACCACCCGCCGGGGTGGTGGAGGGCAAATTCTCCATGGAAATGGGGACCCTATTTATCCGAATCTCAACTGGTGGCCGTACCTCTACCAGAACGGCAGGTGCTACACAGGCCAGGTGAATGTAGCCTGGCAGCTTCACGACGTCACGGACCAGGAGGGTGGTTTTGTCGTAGTGCCTGGTTCGCACCACGCGAGATACCCGTTGCCCTCCAATGATTCGGGTGATCCTGCCGGACACAAAGGGGTGCTTCATCCTCAGATGAAGGCCGGTGATTTGCTTTTTTTCATGGGGGGAGCGACCACCCATGGGGCCTGGGCCTGGCACAGCGATTTGGACCGTCGATGCGTGTTAAACGCGTACTGGAGCAAGGATATGGCCCGGATGGGGTGGGTCAACACGCGCCCGTAGGCTTACGAGGACGGATAGCTCACATAACCGGATATACAAAGGCGGGATAAGTTGGAAACGACCAAAATATTTTTCTACATATTGGTAAGTATCGTCGGCATGGGTTATGTGTACTCAGGAAAGAAAACGGGACATCATGCATTTATCCTGGCTGGCGTGCTGATGATGATTTTTCCGTATCTTATTTCCAATGCAGTCGCTGTGATTATTATCTCAACCATTCTTATTATTGGCCCATTCTTCGTAAAAAGATGAAGCCCTCATAAATTACAATTTACTGCCCGTCCATGGACCTTTGCAGCCGATCCAGAATCGCCATGGTCGGTAGGCACGTTTTACAACTCGTCATCGGGGATCGGCCTGCATGGATGGCGTCGATAAACTCCCGATCTTGTACATCGAGTCCGCCTGGACCGACAGGAATCTCGTTGGCCTCGTGGTCTATGAGTTTACCTTTTTCGATCAGAAACGTCGATTCTTCACCGATAAAGCGATAGTTTGAGTTGATGGGACCATGGTTATTGAAGGAGTTAGCCGATGAGATCAGGCATCCGGCTTGGGTACGCATACCGATGGTGATGTCCATGGGGATACCCAGCCTGGCATGGTCAGGTCCCCTCTGCGCCCAGGCGTCGATGCCGGGCTCGTCAAAAAGCCAGTACATGAAATCGACCATATGACAGGCTTGATGCCAGAGCAGCTCGTCGGTCCAGGAACGTGGCTTGCCGAACATATTGGTGTTTTCCCGGCGGTAGAAATACGTTTGCTGGACGATGTGATGCAGGTGTAACTCGCCCGCCTGAACACGCCGGACAATTTCACGATGCGGCGCGCTGTAGCGATTGGTATGGCAGACCATACAAACCAAGCCCGTTTTTTTTTCCAATTCGACCAGACGCTGCGCCTCTGCCAGGTTTAATCCCATCGGAATTTCCACCAGGACATGTTTACCCATACTCAGCGCCAGTTCAGCCTGGGCGGCATGAACCTGATTTGGCGTGGTCAGCACTACCGCCTCCACGCCGGGCTGGTTCAGACAGGTTTCCAGATCCAGGCTGTAATGCGGGATGTCCCATTCAGCAGCAAAAGTGGCGGCATCTGCTTCTACGCCGCCGGCAAGGGTTACCACCTCGATATCATCAAACTGCTTCAAAACCTTTATATGGTTGAACCCCATAGCACCTTCACCAGCGAGACATATTTTCATAGTATACTTCCTTTCTTATGTTTATTCGTTTCCGTCCAGTATCTTCTCCACTCTAGCCAGAGCATCCTGGAGATGGAATTTTGAGATCTCGTCTTTTTGACGACCGATGGTTTTCTTCAAATCCTCACGAAGTCCGTCGAGCATGCCACGTGTGACGGCCTTGATATCCGATTGGTTATATTTAGCTTCATCCATGTTCATCAGATCGGTCATCTTATTCAGGTAAGCCCGTTGCAGATTGCGGCGAAAGGGGTCAATCCGTATTCTATAATCCAGTTCCGACCAGACGCCGTTTTGTACATCCGTGAAAAGGTCGGTGATCTTGTAGGCTGATATCCCGTGTAAGGCTTCGGTCTCAGACAGTCGGTTAAGCCGATCTCCATCGAACAGTCGGTTAAGGGTCTGCACCTGGAGGTTGCGCAATCGATCCATCATACCGGCCGGCTCGATACGTCGCAGGATGTCGGAGGCGACCAGCCAGTTCGGCGTGGTGAACAACTGATCATTAAGAAATCCCACGGCACGGCTCTGTCGCTCGCGATCTACCGGGGTATAGACGAAACCTGCTTCCTCTGTTGTTTTTCGGTGTTCATACACACCACCCACATTCGTACCGACGTGCCGCATGTACCGGCCCAATTGGGCGAGGACCTGACCGTACAGTTCTTGAAGGGCACTATAGTCTTTGCCTTCTTCGGCGCTCCACGTGATCAAATTAGGAACGATGCGCTTCAGATTGGCGATGCCGTACATACTGGCCTTGACGGCATCGTCACCCAGATCTTCCGTCTGAGAGCTGGGGTCGACCGGATTGCCGGCCTGAGGGCCGTATCGATAAATAGGGTCCCCAGCCCGCGCTTTCACCATCTCGTTGAGCAACGTCCTTTCCTCGTCGGCGGATCCGGCTTCGGGCAAAGGCCGATAGCCGTAGATGATCGCCCATTTGTCATACGGACCGATCCCCGGCATCAACCCAACCTCACCGTCTTCCGGCTGCGCTACATAGTTGAACCGCGCATAGTCCATAATCGAAGGGGCCGTGCCCATTTCTTCCGTAAACGTTACGGAACGGAGGGAATCCACTGGATAGGCCGGGCTTGATCCCATATTGTGGGGTAATCCGAGCGTATGGCCAACTTCGTGGGCTGCCACAAAACGGATCAGCCGGCCCATGGTCTCATCCTGAAATTTAACGCCCCGGGCTTCTGGATTAATCGCGGCCGTTTGCACAAAATACCAGTTGCGGAGCAGATTCATGACATTGTGATACCATAGTACATCGCTCTCAAGGATCTCGCCCGTTCGTGGATAATGGACATGCGGTCCCTGGGCATTCTGAATTTCCGTGGTGATATACCGGATGACCGAATGACGCACATCTTCGGGACTCCAGTCGGGGTCCTCTGCTGGATCTGGCGGTTCGGCCGCGATAATCGCGTTGCGGAAACCCGCTGCCTCGAAGGCCGTCTGCCAGTCTTCAATCCCCTGTTTAATATACGGCCGCCATTTTTCAGGCGTGGCCGGATCGACATAATAGGTGATAGGCTTCACAGGCTCGACCAACTCACCTCTGCGGAAAGCGGCCATATCTGAAGGTTCAAGTCGCCAGCGGGTAATATATTTTTGTTTGGCTGCCCGTTGTTCGTCCAGGCTGTAATTGGTCTGCTCAACTGAGAAATAGCCCACCCGTGGATCATGGTAACGCGGCTGCATCGGTGTTTCAGGCAGCACGATGAACGATTGGTTCATCCCGATTGACAGGGTATTGGTCACGGCGTTATCGGGCAGTTTGCTGCCGTTGTAGGTCAGGACATGCCGGATTTCGACATTTTGAGGAAAGCTCTTTGCCGAGGTGATGAAACTGCGTTTTCCATCAAGACTCTTAATATCAAAATCTTTACGTTGGGTTTTGGATAACGCCGCAATCATTTCCACATCTGTCGTAAACAGCGCCCCGATATCGAAGACCAGAGCTGTGGAGTCCGTATTAAATGTCGTAATATCGAAGGTCATAACGACCGGCTCAAAGTTGTTATTGCGTACCGACTGATACACCGGTTGGTCAAAGTCCGCTACGCTGTTGTAAGACACCGACCGAAGTAGCACCTTACTGCCAAGCCTCTGCCAGCGTATGATTTGCTGGGGCCTGGACTTCATACCGGCACCACCGAGGTTCAAGTTTTTGACATGGCCGGTAATCCGGCTGACCACGAGAAGTTCTTTCTCCAACAGGTCGAATGGCAATTCGAAGTAGTATTTATCGTCTATCGTATGCACAAGGATCAGGCCACTATCGGTCACAGCCTCTTCTGTAATTATGTCGGCATACGGCTTATACTTACCGTTTTGTTTATCGTCTTGCTCCTTATCCTCATCCTGTGCAAATGAGGTAAGCGAACCCGTGAAGGCCAAAACCAGCAGGATCATACAGTAACAAAGATGTTTCATATAAACCTCCTTGATTATATACAAACCACCGTGGGCGTACGGTATGCTATACACGCTCGGTTCTAACATTTTCCCAGCGCATCAATCGCTGTCAGGGCATATATAGATGCACAGGCATACATATCCTTGAGCTTAACAAATTCATTCGGACCATGTCATACCGATAACAGACCGGGCCCATAGGCGAAGGCGGGTACCCCTTCGCGGGCGTAAAATCGAATCTCCAGCAGGCCGGGACACATTTCAAAGACCAGCAACTTTCCAGGGACCAGTTCGATATTTTTTGCCAGAATCCGGGCGATTGGATCATCCGCTGGGATACCAGAGGATGGCTCTTCCTGAATAATATCGACCTCAAGATCGATGCCTTTTTGTCTACAGGCCTCCAGGGTATTTAAGATATTCTGCTTCTCTGTTTCAAGATCTTCTTCTGGATTGAGGCGCCGGTCTATTGTAAAAGAACAGGCCCCGGGGACCAGGTTGAAATTACTACCCGCTCACATTCTCCCCCCATAATCAGAATGGATCGGCGGGCTTGTTCGGGATGGATGTTAAAAATCGTTTTTTGTTCTACTTCATGCCTTAGTGCCTGGACAGCCGGCGCTACCTCTAACATGTGTTCGAAGGCATTCACCCCGCGATACTGAAGCCCGACATGCATCGGTTTGCCTTTTACCGTCACCTGAGAGATACAGCCCCTCGATTCGCATGCCAGATAACGCCGCTTGTCGGTTCCGGGGTCAGCATACCGATCCCCTGTTGACCAAGTCTTCCCGTATCAGCAAGTTACTTTGAACCAAAGGCACCACCGGATTCTTCATCCGGGACGAGTTTCAATCCAATTCTGCCGTTTAGTTTGATGCCTGACGTTTTTATTGCTTTTATAGCTGGCCTGGTGGATTTTCGGTAGCGATGGTTACCAGATTTTCAGTAAATCCCGGCATTTCATCCTGATCAACCGCAATGGCATCCATAATCTGTGATTTGATGTCCATGAGGAACGCTTTACGTTATTCGGGTGCTCAGAAGTAACTGGTTTTCAAGGAGACTAGTGAGCAATACATAGTAAATCACCCAATCAAAGTCAATCAAAGATTCCCTTGACATAAACCCCTTTTATCGTCACCAATCACCTAACTCATAATTCATAACTCAAAATTCCCAAAGAGGTGCTCATGGAACAGATCGTTGCATGGACAACGGCGTTTCGAGATATGTTATGGAGCGCTTATTTCCTCGTTCCCCTGCTGGTCGGCACCGGTCTGCTCATGACGGTCCGACTCAAATTTGTTCAGGTCCGGAAGCTGGGGCATAGCGTCAATCTTACCCGTGGCCTGTATGATCATCCCGATGACCCGGGCGAAGTGACCCATTTCCAGGCCCTCAGTTCAGCCCTTTCATCTACGGTAGGCACGGGTAACATCGCGGGGGTAGCCACAGCGATCGCTTCGGGAGGGCCGGGCGCTATCTTCTGGATGTGGATAACCGGCATCCTGGGTATGGCCACTAAATTCACGGAATGTACCCTGGCTGTTCGCTATCGAGAAATAACCGACGATGGGGTCGTGCGGGGCGGGCCTATGTATTATATCAGTAAGGGCCTTGCCGAAACCGGCAATCCGCTCTTTGCTCGTTTGGGGACGCCACTCGGGCATATGTTCGCTTTCTGTGTCAGTATCTCTGCCATCGTAGGGAGTGGTTTAGTTCAAGCGAACTCAGCGGCGGCGGCCTTACATGCCAGTTTTGATATCCCCGAATACATAACCGGTATTGTGATGGCCCTTCTGGTCGGCTCCGTGATTATCGGTGGGATAAAACGCATCGGTGCTGTCACGAGTAGGCTTGTTCCGATTATGGCGACCTTATATACGATTGCCATTCTGATGCTTCTCTTCACCTACTGGCATACGATTCCTGATGCGATCAGTATGATTTTTTACTATGCGTTTAACCCTATGGCTGCAGTGGGTGGTTTTGCCGGAGCGACCGTCAATCAGGCGCTTTCGCTAGGCGCTTCCCGCGGGGCCTTTTCAAATGAAGCCGGCCTGGGGACCGCCCCCATCGCCCATGCCGCCGCAAAAACAAAAGAGCCGGTCCGCGAAGGGCTGGTTGCCATGATGGAACCTCTCATAGATACGCTGGGCATCAACACGCTGACAGCCCTTGCAATCCTGGCCACCGGCGTTTGGCAGAGCGGGGAAAGCGGCGCGGTATTGACCTCAAATGCCTTCGACCAGGGGTTGCCGGGGCAGGGCGGGTATATTGTGGGTATTGCCCTGTTTATGTTCGGAACCTCAACCTCCATCACACAGGCATATTACGGTAATAGAGCTATGGATTTTCTCTTCGGCAGACGGCCTGCTGAACTATACCGGTGGCTGTATGCAGGGCTTCATGTGTTCGGTGCGGTCGCGGCGCTGCAGTTCGTCTGGACCATGGCCGACATCGCCAATGGCCTGATCGCTCTGCCTAATCTGCTGGCTTTGATTATGCTGAGTGGCTATGTGACTATCATGGCCAAGAAGTATTTTTCCGAACCTCAGGAGAGGACAATTTAGCGACGCAAAACCTTGCGTTGCGATTGGAAGGAGGTCCGGTGTACAGAAGTCTGGGGCGTCTGTTACGTGCACCTGAGTAATAGCGATTCGAAGTCCGTCATTTACCAACTAATTTATCTCGAGCCTTGGTCCTGGCCACAGCGAATTTTTCTCCCGAAAATAAAACCAGAGCCGGTATTTTCCTTTTTTGATATCTACCTGGGTATGGCCAATGGGGATGCGTTCACTTTTTCGTTCCCGATTTCGATCATGCCAGAATTCATAGTACTCCGGTTGCCGTTTAAAGGGTGTATACGTGGTCATGGCAAGATTTAAATTCGCCCCGCGCTTGATTTGCTTCGGCAGCGCTTTTTTCAAGTAGGCCGCCGTACCGCTGAAATTCTGTGTAGCCGTCACATTGCCACGAACGACGGACACACCGACGCCCAGATGTGTATAGTCCGGTTTTAAGATATTAGCCCGATGACCGGGACTTGCCAACCAGTTGGCCATGGACTGTTTGGCAAGGGCACGGGTGGTATAGGTTCTTGCGGATTGAATCTGCCAGATATTTTCACCACTGGTGCCGATGAGTGTGCGATGACCCCTCGCAATGCGGTCAGCAGGTGTTAGGCCATCCGGGTTATTATGATCGAAGAACTTGCGGCGGATCATATCCGTACTGTGTTGTCTCGCCACCTCACGCAGATGCCCGTCATACTGCAAGGGTTTAAGCCTATGCTGTTTTCGGACGCCGTTGGTTAAGGCCAGAATAAGATCTTCCAGATCCTCCTTATGAACAATACGCTCAGCCTTTTCCGGTTTGGCATAAAGCCATACCGCATGGGGAACGTATAAAAGGATCAGGAAAATATGGATAAGGGCGAATTTACGCATAGGATTATATTTGTCCTGTAGTGACTATCTCATCCTGTATGTACACCTCATGCCGTATCCAGCCCAGCCCCCCCCTTTAATGTTTCGATACCGTCATATCCTGTCGGGTCGGGTTGGCTGTGGTAACCACGACATCTTCCACAGACCAGGCCCGTGTATTATCTGTCGGCGGCACCACAATTGTATAGGATCCCGCGGACATGAAAAAAGCGGTATATTCTCCATCTTGATCGGAAATGACTGAAACCGAGTCCGTCCGGTCGGGTTGTATCATCGTAATCGAATAATCAGGGAGAGGGACATCGTCGCTGATAAATGAAGGGGTGAAATTGTCATGTTTAACCTGGCCGATTATCTGCCCGACGGTTGTCAAATCCACAACCCGAGCTTTGGGCTCGAATTGGTATCCGGTGATGCCGTTAGTGTTGGAAAAATCTCCTTGAGGAATTAAAGAGCGGAACAGGTCAAAATCGATGATCACATCAGATAACCGTTCTCCCTTTATCGTAAAAGGATTTAACGGTGTCAGAATGATTTCTACATTTTGAGAGTCCGGAAAAACGGTAATGAACTGTCGGTTATTCGTCAGTTGGACCGTGAGGTCTGCAATGGTCAGACGAAGGGCATCATACCGATTTTCGGGTAAAGACAAGAGGTCTAGAATTCTGGTAATGCCATTCTGCAGGCCAAACAGGTCGAAGATATGCGGTGATGTATTTGAAAAGTCGAAAGCGCGCGCCCCTTCAGCTCGGGCGGATACCTGTGAAATAGTTATAAACACAGATTGCACATGTCTTGGGGGTACGGACTGGCTGGATAGCCTCACCTGAAGAATACCGATGATGCTGGACGTCGGATTACCGCATTGTAACGTGCCGATCAGTAATATCAGGAAAAAAATATTGAGCCCAGGTCGTTTCATAGCAGCTTGATGACAATTTAAAAGAGACATGTTGAGCGCCAGGATTTCCTTCTTCTATTACACGCGCCACCAAAATACCCAGTTCCATTTCCCCCATAAAAAACTTGCCAACCCGGCTCGTGCGCGACCGGCGTGTCGTACGCCAGGTCCCCAATGCTTACCACGTATGTATCGAATGCCCCTGGCCGGGGAACCAAATGGCATCCACAATGGAGGCGACAACAACCATCAGGACGTATCCCGACAGCATACCAATAAAGATGGGCTGTGTGTTCTTATAGAGGGAGACACCGCCCACGCGCAGGACAATAACTTTGACAAGCCAGGCCAGGAAAATAGAAAACGTTACGACACGAACCACATTCGATCCGGCTATAGCATATCCGATAGGATGGATAGGCCAGGCTGGAAAATAATAACGTAAGGCGGTCAGTCCCCCGGCCACGAGGACACCAGCCCCGAAAAAATATTGCTCTATGCTGGATATTACGGTCTTGTTTTTCATCCAGGTGACAATAATCTGACTGTACCCGACTCCGGCCGCTCCGGTACCGTCACCGGCCCCTGCGAAGGTGGTGATCTGATTGGGATTATACCCCATATATATCGTCCACAGGATAACGGTAAGTAAGCCGATACCACCTGCTATACACAGCATCCCGAACAAACGCATCTGTTGGGCGCCAATGGCCCTCACGCCATACAGCAGATGTGATAGAGAGGTCATCGAGAACAGGCGCCAGTTACGGGCATACACATTGGCGAGCGCTAAAGACACGAGTGAAGGCGGGGTCATGTTTCCCGAACCGATGAGCCCGACGGTAAACTCATTGGCATTAACCGGCATATCCAGATAGGCCAGCCCCGTTTCTGCTACAATACGCGCGATGCCCAGGAAAAGGATGAACAACGTGGCGAGAAAGACCAGGATCACAGGAACCGAGATGCCTGACATGGCCAACCATCCCGCTATATAGACCATGCTGGCAACCAGGCAGAATATAGCGGATCTGTAAGAGATGATTTCTTCCTGGTCATTTAATTTCGATGGGCGTCCCAGGGCATGTTTGAAGACCGCCATCAGATGTCGCCGGGCCGTCCATACCGACCAGAGGACCACGACGACAAAACCGCCAAAATAATGAGAGAGCATCACAGAGTTCAAACTGTTGGTGCCGGCCGCCGCCGATACACCGAACTTATTCAGAAGACCGGTCAGCAGGGTCGCTGTGCCCTGGAAAAACCAGATACTGAAAAGCACCTCCACATTAGTAAAGAAAGCAAAGGCCAGGACCAGAAAATTAATTTTGATGGGTACCACTGGGAAATCCCGACCGATTCCGACGTTGGTGACAAAGGAGGTGCCTATCGGTATGTTGCCCATATCGGGTATAAAATAGTTGATGATATTCCAACCCAGGATGAAGGTGGGGATGGAAAAACCGATCCAGAACAATTTGTTCCGCAGATAAGGCGGGAGCGGATGGGCGTCATCCTGCTGGATCATAATCAGAGGAATCTGTACCAGAGGAAAGGTCAGCTTCTCGTACTCCACCCACTGTTTTCGCAACAATACGATCAGAGACGTTCCTGCAAGAGAGAGGGCCCCTACGAGCAGTACCCACCAGAATATAGGAATAAACCAATCATCCCAGGGGATACTTGCGCCATCGGGCAGCCCTTCAAAAAACCACGTCAGCGCTTGATTGTCGTTCGGGATGACCAGCCAATTGGGGAGATAGGGAAAGATCAGCTCCGCCCACTGATTTTCCGTCGAGGCAAAGTAATGTGGGGGGATAATCACGCGGAAGAAATAATTGGCAAAGCCGAAGCCCGGTATCGTGGAGGCGATCAGCCCCATCGAAAAAATACCAAACAACTCCACGGTGGTAAGCCGCCATGCTGGCCGTAAAGCGGTCAGAGCAGGATTGATGACTGCCGTCAGCAAGAATAAAGGGCACAACACGATCACCGGAATATGCGCGATCGTCATCAGCGACGACCGGACGGCAAACTCGGATACCGTCACCCAGATGTTGATCAGGATCGCCAGCAGAATACCAATCAAACCAGCACGAAAAGTCATGGTTAAGAACCGCCTGCCTGTAAAGACACCTTGGCATGTGTTTGGCGTGGAGTACTGTTTCTCATCCCGGCGAAGGCCTTTTTCTAATAAATAGCATTTATAAACGCGGATAGAGGCTAGGGATGTTCACCTGAGAAATAACCAATGTATCCAATTGCTGTATGATGATACAAGAAAAATGAAAAGAATAACGTGCTGACGTTATGAAAAAAGAACGTGCCATCAGGATGCTGTGTATTTTGTACTTTGACAGAATCGAAACAAAAGCTACGGATCATCCGGCAGATGGTCTTAGCGAAAAATCAAGCACAAAGTACATCACCTGGTTGTAGACCAATGGAGCAGAGAATTGATTCGACCACGCTGGGGTCATAAAAAACTTGGATCTTTCGCTCGTTTAGTTTAGGGTGTCATAACATCCATATTTCACAATATATAATCTCCCAAATAAAGGAGGCGTTTGATGCGCCGACACACAACTTTTACCGTCGTGATGGCTATTGCAGCCCTGATGATCATGGTCGGAACCTCATCCATAACATGGGCTGTTGAACCGGAAGTAAAGACCGTAGAAGGCGAGCTGTTGGATTTAAGGTGTTATACGTCGAGAGGTGCTCAGGGCGAGGCACATCAAGCCTGTGGCGCGGCCTGTGCAACACGAGGTTTGCCGATCGGCGTGCTGAATACAGACGGCAAAGCCTATACGCTGCTTGTGGCCTCTCCGGCCTATGCGGACTATATCAATAAATCCGTTCGCATCACGGGCAAGGTGACGAACATGATGCTGTCACCGACCAAAATGGAAATAAAAGAGGGCGATAGCTGGAAGGTCGTTGAGTTGAGCAAAGAAATGATGTAAGCCGGTCGATGGCAGACAGGAGATAAAAAAATGCCTATGCCCTGCACCTGGAGAGCATAGGCATTTTTCTATTTGATCTGGAGCGACAGATCGGGACGTGTCGTGCTTACCGAGGTGGTAACCGAATGGTAAGCGCCACTGAATGCTTCGAACATCCCCCGCGCTTCCATCGTGCCCACAACCCGATTCAGAAAGTCATTTTTTGGCTCCTCCGGCGGTGCCATATCAGCCCATCCCTTGAGGGGAGAGACAATGGTGACTGTTGGTCCCGTTTAACCGTTCACGCTATTTATAAACAAATAGTGCCACGGATAGTTATGATCTCCCGCAAGCTTATGAAATTTAGCGAAAGCTGCGGTAAACGCTTGAACTTTATTCGGCTTTAAAGAATACGTGGCCCCACTGATCATCTTCACCCCATCCAGATTCTCCGGCAATCGAGAAAGATTCGGATTGCTGCGTCCTATCGTACTGGTTATGGTCTCTATATAGGGTGCCACGTTTGCGTTGAAATCTAGGCCGCCCTTTATGGAATATGCCTCATGGCTGTTCAGATCGGCCCAGGTGTGACCGCCCGACCGCGCGATGAACAGACCAAGGGCCTGGCCGTTGGCGACCTGATATGTGGTCCAATTCCAGGTCTCCCCAGCCTTCTTTCGCCACGCTACGTGTTTCTTAAAGGCTTCTACGAACTTTTCTCCCTGACCGGCCTTGACCTTTATAGCAAAGGTCCGTGCAATGTTTTCATCCTGCTGAGCGAAAACGTCCTGAATGCCGATCCCTATCCATTGGGTAATCAGTAGCGCAGCAATAATCTTAATCGTCCGCATGATGTCCTCCCTAATTGGATGTATTTTATCTATCGCCTCGTCATCTCCCTCATACAGGCGCGAAACTCGTGCCGGTTCTCATATCGAAGGATTGGATAAGATGATATGCGCACAATCGAAGGCACCACCTCCCTACAGCGACAGGCCCCTTGGCCGATCCGGCAATGGAAATTCAAGACACACTCAAATGGCCTGACTCAGATCAAGGTGGGCGTACTCATGCCTTGGAATTAGCAATAACCATGGCTGCATGCCACTCATGGCCATATAAATGTAGGGCCGATTATAATTTATATGGCCATGGATAATACATTGTAGGTCAATAATTAACGCATATCTAAGTGGTCTCTTTTAGCTTGTGGCTTGCACCGGGTGCTAATCATCCGTGGGGTGTTTCCTTGCCACAATGGCCGCTGCCTTCCTTCAATTTCTTATTGACACCTCCGCTCAGTCCGTCTATATTGCAACCTTGCTCGGTGGGGTGTCTGAGTGGTCGAAAGAGACGGTCTTGAAAACCGTTGTACCCTTACGGGTACCGTGGGTTCGAATCCCACCCCCACCGTCAGATTAATGATTAGAAAATTGAAAAGTCAGAAGGTTAGAAAGTTGCCTGATAATTGGCAATCAAATTTCTAACTATTCAACTTTTTGACTTGAAACTGTTTTTTGGAGAGGTGCGAGAGTGGCTTAATCGGATCGACTGCTAATCGATTGTGGGCCAAAAGCCTACCGAGGGTTCGAATCCCTCCCTCTCCGTTTGTTGTAGGATCTATATTTACTAACCACCATGGCAGACCAATTGCCGGGGGACCGTTGTGGTTTATCACCTGAAGCGGATCGGAATCTGGCCGGTGGCCAAAATCGCTTTTGTGGTAAATGGTTTGATAGGTCTCGGATTAGGCGGGGTCTATGGCTTGATGCTGGCCATAATCGGTGGTTTAATGGACCGCATGGGCGGTAACATTATAGCGGAAAATCTGGGCCTGATGTCTGGCTTAGCCGGTATGGTTTTTGCCGTTCTTTTTAGTATAGCCTACGCGAGTGCTGGCGCTTTTTTCGCCGCCCTCGCCGCCTGGTTGTATAATATCACAGCCCATTGGATCGGCGGTATGGAACTGGACCTGGAATTGCAACAACCACTTCCGGGGCCATCCTTATCTTTATCGCAGGATGACCCCTCTGTCTCCTCGCCTGCTACGGAACCTGTTTTACACCCCGATGATCAAGCGCCTGAACCGTCTTCCACCTCATCGACCATATAAAACGGATCACCAATACGGTCCAATCAGTGCTGAAGTTTCAGGCTAACAAACCCATTCACCCATTCACCCATCCTACATATCTATGACCCGCCCTATTCGTGTTCGTTTCGCCCCCAGCCCGACCGGTCTGCTCCATATTGGCAGCGCACATACGGCCCTGTTTAGTTATCTATTCGCTCGAAAAGAGCAGGGCAAATTTTTACTGAGAATTGAAGACACCGATACCAAGCGATCTCGCCAGGAATGGGTAGATGCCATTTTTGAGGTTTTGGATTGGCTGGAACTTGATTGGGACGAAGATGTGGTGTATCAATCTCAGCGTATCCCCAGGTATCAGGAACGGGCTAACGAATTGCTCGATGCGGGCAAGGCGTATCGATGTTATTATCTGCCTGAAGAATTGGACGCCCGAAAACAAGCTGCGCTCAAAGAAGGAAAATCCTGGCGCAATGACCGGCGCTATGCAGATATCAGCGAGACCGAGCGCGAAGCTTTGGAAGCGGCAGGCCGTCAGGCGGTCGTGCGTCTGATGATCCCGGAGGGCAAGACGATCTTTCAGGATCGGATCCTTGGTGAGATCGTCGTGGACAACAGCACCATAGACGATTTCGTGATCGTGCGTTCCAATGGCTCTCCTCTATACCATCTGGCCGTGGTGACGGACGACATTGATATGGAAATTTCCCATGTTATCCGTGGTATGGATCATGTGACCAATACCTCCAAACATGTCCAACTGTTCCAGGCCTTCGGATATGACCTGCCGGAATTCGGGCACCTGCCCAACATTCTGGGGCAGGACAAGAAAAAATTGTCCAAACGACATGGTGCGGTGTCCGTCTCCGAATATCGGGATGCCGGTTATCTTTCCGATGCGGTGGTTAATTTTCTCTCTCTTTTAGGATGGCAGACCGGCGACGATCAGGAATTTTTTAAACGGGCAGCACTCATGAAGCGCTTTTCGCTGGATCAGGTCCACAAGCGGGATACCGTATTCGATGTACAAAAATTTGAGTGGCTGAACGGCCAGCACATTATGGCCCTGTCAGATGAGGCCATTTACCCGATGGTCGCCCCTCTTTTCGTAGAGGCTGGATTCGTGGACGAAGAGGATGTTACCGATCGACAGGCCTTTATCCTTTTGGTCATTAGTCTACTGAAAGAACGGTGCCGAACACTAACGGCGTTCGTCGTCCAGGGTAAATTCTTCTTTGTAACGACGTTGGATTATAATCCGAAAGCCGTGCGAAAACACTGGGCGAAAGAACCGAATGCTGTGATCCAGAGATTACGCTGGCTGCGAGATGGTTTTAAAGCCTTAGATCCATTTGATGTAGAGGCAGTGGAAGGAAGCCTGCGACAACTGGCGGAACAATATGATTTAAAACCGGCGCAGTTCATACATCCATGCCGTGTGGCCCTGACCGGGGAGATGGCAGGCCCCTCATTGTTCCATCTGATTGCTGCCCTGGGTCAAGACGTGGTTATAGGACGTCTGGAGCAAGCGATACACCTCTTTCCAGAAATAATAAAAAGTGCATCTGCTGAGGGACAAAATACTTGACGCCGGCGTATTTTTTGTTATTATCTATCCCTCTGTAGTTCCTATGGTGGGGGATCGTTCAATGGTAGGACACACGGTTCTGGTCCGTGGAATCGGGGTTCGAATCCCTGTCCCCCAGTTCTAATCTCTTTGGCTGGTTTGGAGTTAGATTAAAACGGCCAAAATAGATCGAGAAAATACTTGACATTACCTCCATGTTCTGTATGATTTTTGTGTCATGTGGCGGTGTCGTCTAGTGGTTAGGACAGATGGTTCTCAGCCATCAAACCGGGGTTCGATTCCCCGTACCGCTATACACTTCGACAGGGCGTCTTGATAAGTTCAAGACGCCCTGTTCTTTCTTTCTTCAAGGTGCGTTCGTCTCAAAAACAGGATCGCATAATGTTGTTGCAACCATTGTTTTAACAATGGCGAAAAGACAGTGTGTGACCCAAAATAGGTCGATACCAAATGCCAGTTTTCCGTTTTTTCACGAGATGGCAGCATGTGGCCGTGCTGTCTTTTTTTCTCTTGTCTTCTGTGCCTTCTTCTGCACAACAGCCAGATCAGATTCAGTCGGATCATCTGTTGAAGGTGAATCTACTTTTTGTCGGGGCGCACCCGGATGATGAAAGCGGCGTCACGGCCACGTTTGCTCGTGAGGTGCTCGATCATGGGGCCAGAGCTGCCGTCGTGCTGGCAACGCGTGGAGAAGGGGGCGGTAACGCCATCGGGAAAGAACTCGGGCCTTCTCTGGGTATCCTCCGAGAAGCAGAAATTCGCCGTTCCGCACGGACCTATGGTGTTGATCTGGTCTATTTTCTTGATAAGACGGACTTTTTCTACACCCTCAGCAACCAGGCCGCTTTTGACGTATGGAACCATGAGGATGCCTTGGCGCGTCTTGTCCGCCTTGTCCGTCTTCTACGACCCGATGTTATGGTAACCATGTGGCCGGGCCCTGGCACCCATGGCATGCATCAGGCAGCGGCCAGACTGGCGACCGAGGCCTTCACCGCCGCCGCGGATGTCGATCGTTTCCCGGAACAGATCACGGGCGAATTTTTGAGACCCTGGCAACCGTTGAAACTTTATTACAATACCAACCGGGCTAATGCGGTCGCTATTCCCACCTCTGACATTTCACCGAGCCAGTTTATGAGTTATGCGGAAATAAAGGCCCTCGCCTTAAGAAACTTCCGTTCACAGGGTTTTGATCGTTTCGCTTCGCTGCCACCACGACGTACTGGGGACGAATCCTTTCTCCTTGTGAGAACAATGGTCATTCCTGAAAATTATTCAAACAGCCTGTTGGTCGGTATCGATCGGGCGGTCAACCCTTCCATCGTGTTGGGCCCCCCTTCGTCGGAGGACCCGCTTTCCATTCGAATCATGCCACGGACCGATGTAGAAGAATACCGGCAATGGGCACGCGAACATCAAGTAGAATGGGCGGCTGGCCTGCTGCCTACCGCTATTTCGATTGGAAGTGGCCAGACAGATACGCTCCTCGTAGAAATAACCAATCGGCAAGAAGAGCCGGCAGGTGGTGCCGTGACCCTGTCTCTGCCCGAAGTCTGGAAGATGAAATCAATGACGGCGCGGTATATGGTCCCCGGCCAGAGCCAGGTCTGGGTTCCCTTTTACGTGACCGTCCCTGTTGGCACGGCCCAGGGCAGCTATCCTGTTCAGATTGCCTCGACAACCGGACTGGCGGTCGTAGATAGCGGACTGATTGACGTACTACCCGTCATGGCCTTGACGCCCATCTCGAAAAGGCGAAAGGTGGATGGCCTGCTGGATGATTGGGAGGGAAGTGTTTCCTATCCGATATCTGCCGGCAACATCTGGTCCGGCGCAGTACAAGGTGGGGATGCAGACTGCAGTGGCCTGGTCCGCGCTGGGTATGATCAGGATTTCCTGTATGTAGCCATCGAAGTCAGAGACGATGTCGTGGTATCTAATATTGCCCCCGATGATATTAAAGGACACTGGCGCTCCGATGCCGTTGAGATTTGTATTGACCCCTCCGGACGAAGTGAAAACACCCTAACTGTATTCAAGGCTGGTATTTTTCCAGGGACGACCGAAAGTCAGCTGGCCAGAGCCGCCCGTGATGCGGACGGCAACCAGGGCATTATAGAACAAACAGCCCCCAGTATGAAAGTCGCGTCCAGTTTTTCGAAAGAAGGGTATGTCATTGAAACGGCGATTGCCTGGGCAGATATGCCGGGTGGTAAGGCACCTTTGGCTGGGCACACGATCGGTTTAAATGTAATCTTGTATGACGGAGACGATATGGAAGCCGGTGCTGGTGCTAATATCGGAAAAGCCCGTTTGGCCTGGTCCTACCGTCCGTCTGCCCAAGCCCTGCCATACTATTACGGCAGGGCCGTGATCCGATAAATTTTATTGTCGACGCAGGCTCCGTTCCTGCCCGATAGAGATATTACATATATCATTGCAGCCATTTATATGTCCTGCCATAACAAGTTAAACATAGAGAAAGGTGAGGAATGCCAGAAACAGTTACCATAGTCCAACAGGCGCTATCTTTTTTAGGCATTCAATCAGAGGCCGTAGTCCGAGCGTTGGATGTCCTGGCCAGTAATCATATTACATTCCATCCTGTGTCTACCCTGGCTTTAAGAATGCAGGTGAATTCAGATGAGGCGAACGCCCTGCTCAATCCCCTGGTCTCTCGGCTGGTTGAGGTGGATGAACAACCCGGTGAATCTGCCTATTGCCTGGCACCGGCAAACCAGGAAATGAAAGATCAGATGGACATCCTTCTGGCCTCTTACCGGTCAGAAAAAGAAGAGCTGAGAGAAACCCTCAGTCACCAGTCTGAAATCCTGCGCATGCGTGCAGAGCTTGATTTCAGCCAGGATCTGATGGAGACCATTCTGAATAATGTGGGTGAAATTCTGATAATCGACCTGGAAGGTACGGTCATGGCTACCAGCGCCTTTGTAGAACAAACACTCGGTATAAGTAAGGGGAATCAGTACGAAATTCTGCAAGCCTGTCTGGGCTTTGATCCTCTTGATCACCAGGTCGAAAAATGTGATATACAAATCCAAGATCTGTTTTTAGAGTGCCATCTATCGGATTTTGTATCCCGTGGAAAAACCATCGGACGCAACATTTCTATTAAAGATGTGACTGAGCAAAGACGGCACCAGGAAGCACGGGCGATGTATGAAAAAAGTCGGAAACAGTTGTTCAGTATCATTGCCCACGAGCTACAGAATCCGGTGCTGGGTCTGCAAAGTTTCCTACAAGATTCATTGGATATGATCGATCGGTTGCTGGTATCTGGTAGGGTACCTGATTTTGAGCAGGATCTGTTGTTGTTGAAAGAGGATGTGTATCTCAACCAGCGCGGCCAGACCTTGTTAAATCGGGTCATTGGTGATATATTTGATTATGTCAAACTGCAACGCGGTCAAATGCAGTTTACCATCGAATCGGATGTCTCCGTCGATTACCTGTTGGCTCTGTGTTCCATGCAATGTACCCCACTCTGCACGCGCAAGAGCATTCAATTAGTGAACCCGCCGGATAATTCATACGATGGATTTCCTGAACTGCTAGGGGATTCAACCCGGTTGGTACAGGTATTGAATAATCTGGTAAAAAATGCAGTCAAGTTCACGCCGGCCCGTGGGGAGATACGCCTCGATGTTAATCTGGCGGAAGAGCATGATCCTGGAACGAATGAATTACGCCCGTTTATCCGTATCAATATCAGTGATACGGGGCGGGGTATGACAGAAGATGAAATGGATATGATTTTTAAGGAATACCGTGGATCGCAAAGCGATGGTATGGGATTAGGATTGATGATTTCGGATTTGATCGTCAAAGCCCATGGCGGGCGAATTGACCTGACGAGCGAGATTGGCAGAGGGTCTTCCTTCCACGTTATGTTACCAGTTACACAGGTGTATAGTTCAGCACGTGCGCAGGTAAGCGCGTGAGCAATGAGCGTGAAGCCCGTACTTACATGCTCATTGCTCATGCGCTGCAATAAGGGAGCGCTGCATGGACAAGGCCAACATCCTGGTCGTAGATGATGAACAGAGCGCACGAATTGTATTAAAAAAAATATTATCCCGCGAGGGGCACAATGTCATTACCGTGGAAAGCGGAGAACAAGGGATCCGACAGTTACGGCAAAAACGGCCTGATCTGATCTTGATGGATATTATTATGCCTCAAATGGATGGCCGTGAGGTCATCGCCCGGATGAAGGAACGCGAGGGTGAGAATATGACCCCATATATCTACCTGACGATGGATCCGAATCAGGAACGGCAAAGCTTGGAAGAAGGGGCCGATGATTATATATACAAAGGCGATTTAAACCCGGACAAACTGAATATTATTCGGTTACGTGTAAAGAATACCTTGCTCGTAAGAAGTATGCTGGTCAATGATGGCCTCACCGGTCTGTATAACCATGGTTTCTTTCAGAACGCCCTGAAACGTCACTATATGGAGGCCACACAGGATCACCAGCCTTTGTCATTGATGATTGGTGATATCGATAGTTTTAAATATTTAAACGATTCGTATGGGCATTCCTATGGAGATAGGATGCTGACCGAAATCGCCCAGATCTTTTCCAACCTGGTCCGCCCGTCGGATATTATCGCCCGGTACGGCGGCGAAGAATTCAGTGGCCTGTTACCGCAGACCACGGATATGGATGCCAGGAACCTGGCAGAGCGTATTCGTTCCGAAGTGGAACAGATGACTTTTGCCGGACAAATCGGACCGATCACTATGAGTTTCGGTGTCGCATCCACCGATTCACGGTCATATCCTGATGACGAGGCCTTCCTGAAAGCAGCCGAGGATTATATGTATCTGGCCAAGCGACAGGGTAAGAATCGTGTTTGTGGAGAGTGATGTCAATATGACATCGGGTCAAGACCCACTCGATCGTTTGCTGCATGCCGTAACGTCTTCGGAAGCTGAAAACGAAACCAAAAAGGCCGCTGTTCAACAGCTGCGACAGATGACGCTGCTCCTACCGGTCATTGACCAACTCATGGCTATAGTGGGCAATGTCAACGCGCCAGTCCCTTTACGATGCGGGGCCATCCACGTGTTGGGCTATCACCGACCCTGGCGCAGTCTCGATATGATTCACGATGACCGCGTGCATCATATTCCTGATAAATTGACGGCCCTGGCTGTCGATGTACAAGAAGACCACGCTGTCCGTGAGGCCGTCATTCCCGTTGTCGGTTGGCAATACCTTACCGAAAAAAATGCCTGGGAAACCTTGCTGGCGTCGAGCGATGCTTTTTTGCGTAACGAAACCCTCTTCGAGTTGTTGCGCACCCCCCACCGTGAGGCCCTGGAACACCTGATTCGGCATCTTACCACGGAGCGGGATGATCATATCCGAAATGCCCTGCTCTGGGGAGCGGCCCGCCATGCTCAATTTTATCCGGTCGCTTTGATTATGCTTTTTCGTGCAGGGGGTGCGATCCACCTGCATACCGTGGCCGATGCGTGTAAAACAGATCTGCTCCCTGCCACGCGTGCGATTTTGGATGCAGATATAAAATTTTTCGAAATACGGGAGACGCTGTTGCAACACCTGTTCCAGGCGTGGGATGCCGCCCATGTCTCGTGTTTGTTGACCTTGATGCAGGAAGACGGGCGACAATTCGCTGTACGCAAATTGCGAGAGGTAGATGAACAGATTGCCGATGAGGTCCTCCGCCTGTTGGATCAGTCGGTTCTTCAGCGTCAGAACGAAGATTGGACCGAAGAAGCTGCAAAATTAGTCCTGCATTACTGGGATCGCTTCGAACCTTTACGCTATAAAATGCGTAATGTTTTGAGCGCATGGCGGCCATTTTCTTCAAGAATTACGAATATGGCGATGGGGAAAGGGATTTATTGGTGATGGGCGATGGGTGAATGATAAATTCAAAACCAATCAGACGACCGAAATTCTATGGAGGCTAAAGATGAATCGTGATGATGCCGTAAATTTATTATACGAACATACAAAGACAGATAGTCTGCGTAAGCATGCCCTTGGTGTAGAGGCTGCGATGCGATACTATGCGAAGAAGTTTGGAGAAGATGAGGAAAAATGGGGGATCGTCGGTTTGCTGCATGATTTTGATTATGAAGCCACGCCGGACCCGAAGGATCATCCTATGCGTGGGGCGAAAATATTGGAAGAGAACGGCTATCCTGAGGAAATTATCTACGCCATCAAGTCGCATGCGACTTATCTCGGTTTGGAACGTAAGAGCCTGATGGATAAAACGTTATTCGCGGTGGATGAACTGGTCGGTTTCATTACGGCCGTAACGCTGGTCCGGCCATCGAAAAGTGTGCTGGATGTCAAGGTCAGTTCTGTCAAGAAGAAGATGAAGGCTATGGCCTTTGCCAGAGCCGTCTCGCGTGAGGACATTGCGGAAGGGGCGAAAAGTCTGGCCCTTTCAGTAGAAGATCATATTACCCATGTAATTGAGGCCATGAAAGCCTCGGCCGAAGAATTAGGTTTGGCAGGTGAGCAATGAAAAGCGTTATCCTCCTCCCTGCCGCCCCTCCGCCCCTTCATCCAACCCTTTGGCCCTGCCGCCATATTTTAGAGCCTGTTCAAGATCGCCTGACAGAATGAATGGTGAATATCTTCCTGGGCAGAGCTCGAAGATCGATTGGACTCTGCCTGGATGGGTTTCGAAGAGAAAAAAGTTTTTATGCTTTGCCACATATGCACTTACTTTTTTGTCAGAGATCTATTGATTAGAAGGTACCACATTAATCCGGTTCCCCGAACACTTACCGGAATATTCTGTTACTCGATTGCCTACGGATACGGTGTCAAAGATCGCCTGGTCGACGGTTAAAGATCGCTTGCCGCAAGAGAGGATATGATGATGGTGACGTCCATGCTTCATTTTTTTATCTGTAATCTGTACCGTTAACCCAATTTTATATCCGGTCTCTATATCCTCACGGTACAATGAAAGCGTTTTTACCAGCCGGTAGGCTTGATAAATGAAGACCACAACCGTAGGTGACATGAGCAGAACCAGTCCCCAGAGCTCGGACAGGGCAAACCCGATAAAAAACCAACCGGAAACCAAAAGCACGACCACCCGGTAAAAAATTGCTCGATTTCTGGTTTTTTTGAGTAGGCCCCGATCTTCCGGTGTCAGGGGCGTGTCAACCCCGGTATCTCGTTCCTTGTGGCGTGAAGACCACCGTTGTTTGGTCTCCTCTACTTTTTCCAGGCCGCTTTCAATCGTTTCAATGCTGAAGACGTTTTTTGAATGGTGGGCATATCGCAGTTCTACAAGATCCTGCCCGCTGGTCTGGCTGTAGTGATTGAGTTTTACCTCCATCTTCTTCTCACCGAAATGAAGATAGTATTTGGGGAGCCTGCTGGATCTTCCCCGAGACTTCATACTGACATATTCAGACTTTTCCGTGACACGCCCAGTAAGCACGACCTGCTCTCCCACGATCAGGTCGTGAATGACCCGATACGTCTGAACGATAATCACGGTGGCAAAAACGGCAGCAAAGGCGGCTGTAATATAGACCGGCCAGTTATTCCATCCCCTCTCCATGTCGACCACAAGTGCGAAAGCAAACGAGAAAATGCCCACGACAAAAATTGTGAATATACCGATGAGCACAAAGCCCATTTTAAGGCCGCGTCGATCATCGGTGGTGAGAGGCGCTCTGTATTCTTGATAAGGTGTATTTTGTGTCAAATCTGTTAAATATATATAGGATAGAGCACCAGAAAAAGTAGTTAGTGCCATCAAGATTTTTTATGACCGACTGTAACTCATTAACTGGCCACATGCGGTCCGGCTGTGTAATCGACCGGCTCCAGTTCCTTTAATTGAACCTTTCAGATCACATATATGTTAATGTCCAGGTTAACCGAGGCGGTCACCGCATCAGGATTGTTCGGATCGGTCCACTCAAAACCTTCCAGAAACCAGGCCGCGCACATACCTGCACGAGCCCATCAGGCATCAGTTACCGCTGATTCATGCGCCCGGTGCTTATTCAGAAAGGCGTATATTCGTTGCTGCACCGAGTGGATGTGAAGACAGATCTCTTCGGCTTGCCCCTGTAATTTCGGAGAAATGAGGTCTTCCTCACTCGATCCATCCTCATCGAATTTTGGAATAATATACCAGATCCCTTGCTCATGTTCTCCTTCCCACCCCCCTGAGACCTCATGAAATGAAATTTTTATGGTACCTTCTTTAATTTATATCTATTCAATCTTCCATCCCAGAAATAGTCGAAGATCGTCTGCTGCAGCCGTAGCCTGGTGACAGACAAAATCATCAGTATGGTGCAGCGCTTCCTTTACGAGAGGTATAACCTGTTTTTTCGGCAGGTCTGCACCACGTCTGGCCAGATGGCCGAATCCCAGGACGGCATTTCCCCGTACGAGCGCATGGTCGTGTGAAGCCAGTCGGATACAAATAGTGGTCGCCCAGACCAGGTCAGGTCCATTCAGAGACACGGCTACCGGAACATATAATAATTCATCCGGGGTGTCCCGATCAATCGCAGCCATGACATCGGCCTTGGTAAAGGTATCTAATTGATTGAATTTCTGCATAGAGAATCCTTTAAGCGTATCATCCCTGGTTAAAATATTTGATCAGCCTGGCGATGCGCGTACCCCGTAGCTCGTGCGAGGGTCAAGGGAGCGGGCTTCCAAATATAGCTTGGGGCAGATCTCGCAAGCGAGTTAAATGATCCCCGTAGCGTGCTGCGAAGAGTCTTCATTTCTGACAGCAGGATAACGTTTTGCCACGGGCACCTGTGCTAATGTTGAAATATGACGCAAAGGGTATGCCAGACAATCCTGTTGTCGGTTTTTGATTGATTTGAAAGGGTGTATCTTGAAACCGATGGCATTCTAACGAGGGGGCCCTGTATGTTATATGATACAGGAATAAGAGCTATCCTGGCAGTTGATAGGCTGAATAGCAGGGTTTATCATACGTATGTGAAAGTATACAGCTATCTGTTTTGATTTTCATACAGGCATTAAATACTTTGCAAGAGATCTACCTCCGGCACTTTCAGGCCGTTCGTTTAATGACGATAGAGACTTTAACCATTTAACAAATTAAAGAAAAAAATGATGCAACGTTAAAATAAATATCGGTCAAGACTCCGTTTCTTTCCGGGCGCAATACCCAAAAAACCGACACCGAGTTCAGCACCCGACGGCGGTCCATTATCTTCAAATATATCTACTCAAATATGCCGTACTACCCTAGATTCCCCGCGTCTCCGCCGCCATCGCCAGCAAATCATTCGGCGTGGTCTGTCCGACGATAGAATAAATGGTGCCTCCATCCTGCCAGAGTACCAGATTACGGTCGCCGTAGGTGATGGTGTAATACTGGGCGTTGCCAAATTCGACCTGATCCAGCGCGTCAAGTTCCAGATCGACGCCATCTATGCAGCAGATGGACACTTCCTTGTCGCCCCCCCCCATAGACCAGATATGCCGCGTCCTTATGCAGCATCTGGCATAAATACGCCCCAAGAAGTTCATAATCAAATGTATCTAGTGGCGGGGCATCTACCGCAAACGCCACGCCACGTAGCTCGAACCAGCCTTTGATTTCCTCTGGTTGATTCGACGTGATTTCAATGGCACAATTGGCATGGTGCTTAACCAGTTCAACGACCAGCGCCGGCGGACGGCTCGGTTGGTTGGAGGACCAGATAAAGAGCGCGAACATCACCAGCAGCATGGCCGCCATCGCCCCGGCGATCTGACGCGGATAACGATCTACAAAGGTGCCTGCCCGTTGTCGCCACGTGACCGGCACATGAATATTCTGGATCGCTGCTTTGATCTGCGGTTTCAGATGATGCGGTGCTGAGATGCGGTTCAGACGGTTACGAACGATCAACTTAAATTGCTGTTCCTGATGATAGGCCTGTTGGCATTTATTACATGATTCGAGATGGCCTGTTACCTGTTCTTCCAATTCCGGTTCCAACTCGCCGTCGATGCACATGGTGATATATTTCTCCGCTTTCTTACAGTTCATATTACGGCATCCTTGTCTACAAATCCGTGATCCTGGGCATACGCCCATAACTGGCGCTTAAGCAGACGGCGGCCACGTGATAATCTGGACCGGACCGTACCTATCGGACAACTCAATATGTCCGCAATCTCTTTGTACTGCAACCCTTCTACATCAGACAAGAGGACCACCATTTTAAATTCGTCGGGCAAGGACCGGATGGCCTGTTCTACCTCGTCATCGAGGAATTTGTCCATAACCTCTTGGTCCGGCCCTTCGGACGGTTCCCTCGGTTCAAACAGGAATCCGTCCGGGCCATCGTTCAAGGCATCATTGGAAACGACAACCGGCTCTCTCGATTTCTGCCGGAATCGGTTGATGTAGCTGTTTTTCATGATTTTAAACAACCTGGCCAGACAGTTACTGTCTTTCCGAAACCGATGAAAAAAGCGATACCCCTTTAAAAAAGTCTCTTGCACCAGATCCTCGGCATCGGAGGTATTACCTGTCAACCGTAACGCGGCATTACAAATTTTATCAAGATGGACCAGCGCAATACCTTCGAATTCGAGTTCGTTGCCGTCTACACCATCTCGTTTTGTCATACGGCCTTCCTGGGATCATGATCCGGAGATGGTCGAGTTCAGGCTGCTTTCAAAACATAACACCGGATCATCCTGCACAGTTCCCTGCATGTAAACTTTTCAAAATATTAATGAAGACTTTCTCCAAACAGTTCCATAAAACAGATTGACATATTGCCGACAATGGGCAAATTTCACGATAGTTTATTATAGGTGGAGAGCGTTTAACTACGGAGGCGACGGAGAAGGCACGGAGGCCGTTGAGAAGTGGTTTTAATATTTAAAACTCTGTGCCCTCCGTGCCTTCTCCGCGCGCTCCGTGGTTAAATACAAAACAAGTCAAACGGGAAAATTCATGAAATCAGAAGCACAACGTATTCAAGAGGCTCGGAAAGCTTGGGAAGCCCATACCTTGAAAAAGACCCTGGATCGTTTTCCGGAACGGCAGGATCAGTTTCAAACCAGTTCGGGGATTTCTGTGCAGCGTTTATATACTTCAGAAGATGTGAACCATATAGATCCGGTAGAGGACATTGGCTTTCCTGGGGAATATCCCTTTACTCGAGGGGCACAGCCGACCATGTACCGGGGGCGGTTATGGACCATGCGACAGTATGCCGGTTTCGGCTCGGCCGAAGAGACCAATGCCCGATATCGGTATTTGCTGTCACAGGGCCAGACGGGTTTGTCTGTGGCGTTCGATCTACCCACGCAGATCGGTTACGACGCCGACCACCCGTTTGCTGAGGGGGAGGTGGGCCGCACCGGTGTAGCCATTTCGACGATCGACGATATGCGGATGCTGTTCGATCAAATCCCACAGGATTCTGTGAGTACCTCTTTGACCATAAATGCAACGGCGATGGTGCTGGTCGCCCTTTATGTCGCCGTGGCTGAAGAACGAGGGATCGCACCGACGGCGCTTGCGGGCACGGTGCAGAATGACATATTGAAAGAATATATTGCCCGGGGCACATTCATCTATCCGCCCAGACAATCCATGCGCCTGGTGACCGACCTGATTCGCTACTGCGCGGCTTCCATGCCGAAATGGAACCCCATCAGCATCAGTGGATATCATATCCGTGAGGCCGGCGCAACGGCGGTACAGGAAACCGCGTTTACCCTGGCCAACGGTCTGGCCTATGTGGAGGCGACTATGGAGGCTGGTATCGATGCAGATGCCTTTGCTGCCCAGTTGTCCTTCTTTTTCAATGCCCATAACCAGTTTTTTGAAGAAGTCGCCAAATTCCGCGCAGCGCGGCGCCTCTGGGCTCGTTTAATGCGCGAGCGTATCGGGGCGAAAAACCCGCGATCCTGGCACCTACGGTTTCACACCCAAACCGGGGGCTCCACGCTCACGGCCCAGCAGCCGGAAAACAACATTGTCCGTGTGGCCATGCAGGCCTTATCAGCGGTGTGCGGCGGGACGCAATCCCTGCATACCAATGGGCGTGACGAAGCCTTGGCCCTGCCTACAGAGGAATCAGCAACCATAGCATTGAGAACACAGCAGATTATTGCCTATGAAACAGGGGTTCCTGATACGGTAGATCCTTTCGCCGGGTCCTATTATATTGAATCTTTAACCAACGATATTGAGAAACAAGCCCTGGTTTACCTGGACCGTATTGATGAGATGGGGGGCGCACTTGGTGCTATCGAACGCGGTTTCCCCCAGGAAGAGATTAGTCGTAGTGCCTACGAATATCAGATGGCAATTGAACAGGAAAAGCAGGTCATTGTCGGGGTGAACCGGTTTGCCCAAGAAGATGAGAATACCCCTACATCCCCATCCTTTGATCCTGACATCGAACGCAAACAGGTCGCCCGTGTCCAAGCCTTTAAGGCCGACCGGGAACAGCAGGAGGTACAACAGACGTTACATCAATTAAAAGAGGCAGCCGAAACGGATGCCAACCTGATGCCGTATATCATCAATGCCGTTCGTCGTCGGGCCACATTAGGCGAAATATGTGAAACCCTTCGTGGTATCTTCGGGGAGTACGAGCGTCCGGAGCGGTTTTAAAAGCGTAACCTCGGCGAACGCGGGAAAAGCCTTTTATTGGTAACTTTTTCACTCCGTGATTTCAATGCCGCCTTCGTGTACGCTGTGATTAAAAATTATGCCCGTCTCGATTAAATAGGAATTCAAATGATACCAGACTTACCCTATAAAACAAATCGCATCGCCCACATCGGCATTGCCGTTAAAAACCTGGACGACTCGTTACGCTTGTACCATAAAGGCCTGGGTTTATCCCTTCATGGACGGGAGACCGTAGAACGTGATCAGGTATCCGTTGCTTTTTTACCTGTCGGCGACACCGAAGTTGAATTGCTGGAACCGACAAGTCCGGAGAGTCCGATTGCCCGATTTATTGAAAAGCGGGGTGAGGGGATTCATCATGTGGCTTTCGAAGTCGATGATATCGTAAAAGCAATGGCCAATTTACGGTCTCAGGGGTTTCGTTTGATCGACGAGGAGCCCAGGATCGGTGCAGGAGGTGCTCGGGTCGCGTTCCTGCATCCCCGAAGTACCAACGGCGTGTTGATTGAATTATGTGAAAAGGGAAACAACCAGGCCTGATACGATCAGCCTATTGATAAAGGTGCAGTTGAAATAAGTATAAACGAAAAGCAAATAGACAGCGTATACTAAGATAGTGTCGCCTTTAGCTGAATAATTCAAACAAAACCCCATAGTATATTTTCGTAGCTTCGCAGATTCATGGATGCCTCTATGTGCCCTGATAAATCAGACATAATGCCTTGCCGGCGTGGAGATCGTCAGGCTTTTGAACGACTGGTGCAGCGGTACCAGCAGCGGGCCGTCAGTACGGCGTACCATATGCTTGGGAATTGGGAAGATGCACGCGCAAGCAGCCCAGGACATGTTTGTCAAAACGTTTCAATCCACACAAGCATTTGATGTTTCAAAGTCATTTTTAACATGGATATTTCGGATTTTGATTAATACCTGCATCGATTATCGTCGCAGGCGTGAAGTGGTCACGGAAGCCATTGATATTACACCGCTTAGTTCCAGTAGTCAGATCTCAAGGTTTTAGGCTGCTATCAGATAAACACCGGACCGTCATTACGTTACGAGATCTACAGGGGCTGTACAGCCGAGAGTTCAGTCAGGTTTTAAAATGCTCAGAAGCGACGGTCCGCGTTCACTTATATAATGCACGCAGACAATTGATTGGCGTAAAGACGCCTCCCCCGATCCCGCCCTCCAAACATTGAGTATTCAAGCCAGTGATTACATCGTGCATGTATCCCCCGCGCGCCTGAATCAGCCCAACTGGTTGTCTTCACAGATCACTGTAGATTATCAGGGTAAATATCTTCTTGGAAATCGTTTAGAGAAAGTAGCTGATGACAATCCGATTGTCATCAGCGGTCCGATAAATCCACAAGACGATGAAAATGAACACAAAGCAGTCTTTGTCGGTGTCATTATGCAGTTTGTTCCCGAAGCCATTGTAGAACAGGCCCCCACGAGGACATTTGAAACCCAGGTTTTTGCTCGCCCATGTTATCTGGTCGCTCTGGGTGAGATCCCTTTGAATACTATAGAACAAGACGAATTAGAGGGGATGGTCATCTATTTCATCCATATTGATGAAAAAGGGCAGGTCTTGAAAGCCGATCTGGTTTTGTCGCTTCGCTCGGATTACGATGCGTCTGCTCTGGACGCTGTTCAAAGCGCTCAATTTGTGCCCGCCGCGCAGGGGAATGATCCCGTGGATTCATGGATGTTTATCCCGGTTCAATTTGTATCCAGTAGGAAAATGCCCGTCGTATCAGCTCCTTCAGGTACAGAGTAGATTTTTACTGGTCTCCCGCAGCACCCATTTCACTAAAACCAAGTGGTGATTCATTTTGCAAGATGTTTATATCAGGCCAGGGCATAATTTCAGCGGTTGAGATCTGGACACTCGTAATACGAGGAACCGATTTCGTTTTCGAGCGTAAACCATTTTACCACGTGGTGTTACCGGATATGGGGCATTTGGACTATCTCAAACGGCACAACTTCAGGCCATGGCCGGCCGGTCTGGGTTCCAGACGGGGTTGATCCACTGGTCCACAAGCTGAGTTTCGAAATGGAATCGGTCCAGCGTATACAACCGTATTACATGGAGGAAGAAATTCTGGCCCCAAAGGCAGGAGGTGTATTTGTATATTGAAAATGGAAACAAGGGCTCATACCAGGTCGAAGTCTATATTGGAGGAGGTTACATACAAGCAGGTAGCCGGGAAGCGTGTAGATTGGCTCAACATGTATGGCCCATGTCCCCATGTTCACATCCTGCAATTTTACCTTGACACAAACCCCTATCCGGACATAATATGTGTAAGACTGTGCCTATAACTTTTATCTCAATGTCAGAAATGTACGACCATGACGTGTATTGTGCCTTTCGGCGACAACTGCAAGGCTATTTGTTGTGGGCTGAATATATTTAAAAAAGATATAAACAGATTTTATCGGCGGTACGTATAATACGGTAGCACGTTACATCATTCTACTATCTAACTACCGAATAATCCGTATTATCAACTGTATAGGTTGTGTGCTGCAAAGCATAACCTGCTGAGATTCAAATGTTCGGTATTACCTCATTTCGGCAACTAATTGGTTTTATTGTCGCGTCTTTGATGGTGGTTTCTGGGGTGTTGATACTCACCGAGACGATCATGCCGGAATTTATTGCGACGGATCGTCTTCGCTATATTTTCGGTGTCGTTTTAATTTTGTTTGGTGTTTTTCGATTTCTCTCTGCCTACTTTTCAGAAAAAAGATCAAAAGAATTACGGTCGATTATCGAGGACGATTCATGGAAAAGCTCTTCAACCACATCAGAATAATAGTTGGAGGCATTTTGTTGACAGCCGGAATTTCTTCCGGTTGCAGCGAACCAGACGAGACCTCAACGAAAGGATATCTTGCTGTTTCCAGTGCTGATGTGGCCTTCAGGTATATCGATCAGGCCGCAATCAAATTTCAATCGACATACAATCAGGCGTATATCGATGTTCAACGCACGACGTCACGTGAAGCTTTGGTTAATCTGACAAATGGCAAGAGTCGCCTTGCAGTGATGGCCCGTGAACCGAATGCTCTGGAACTGGAAACACTGGAAAGCAGAGAAGAACTTTTTGTATCTCGAACCGTCGCCCATGATGCAATAGCCGTCATTGTTCATGGTGATAATCCTATAGAGGAATTGACTATTGGACAATTAAAGGATATTTTTACCGGCGAAGTGACCAACTGGAGAGAATTGGGAGGTAAAAACAAGCGCATTCGGCCGCTGGTGAGGGACCGAAATTCAGGCACCTATGAAGTTTTTCAGGAAGACGTACTTCAAAAGGCCAAATTCGGTGCTAATGCGTATCCTTGTAGCACGATGACGTTATTAACACGTCTTGTTGAAGCTGAGCCTGGGGCTATCGGGCTTACCGGTCTCTTAATGACCAAACGCGGTTATATTAAAACAATCAAAATTGGAGAAACAGAGGACGGACCGTATTATTTACCGACCCAGGAAAAGGTGTATAGAAAGCTCTATCCACTGTACCGGCCTCTGGTGCTTTGTTATTTTAAGGAATCAGCTCGAATGGTCAACCTGGTGTCCGGATATGTCACCTATTTAACGGCTGTAAAAGGGCAACAACTTGCCATTAATGAAGGACTTGTGCCAGCAACTATGCCGGTCCGTACAGTTAAGGTTACAAATTAGTCTCAATTTAATAAGAATGCGGAGGATTGATATCATGTTTACTTTCCGACTGAATGCACATCGTATCCGAATAAGCGGCGCTGTGATGGCGCTCGCCGGCCTATTTATGATCGGGTTAGGTCATCCCGTCCAGGCGCAGAGTCTTGAAGATGCACAAGCGGCCTATGATGCCAGAAATTATGACGAAACTATTTCTGTTCTTCGCACTGTGCTTGGTAATAAGAAGAAGAATGACAAAGCCCATTACCTGCTTGGCATGGCCCTGAAACGTAAAGGTCTGTCGGATGAAGCTCTTTCCGAATTCTTAATTGCCGTCAAGCAGCAGAAGAAAAATCATGACGCCCGTTACGAATTAGGTATGCTTCAAATCGAAAAAGAATTGTTTGAGGATGCGGCTAAAACATTGGCCGAAGGCGTAAAACGAACAAAAGATAAGGAGCCCAGGTTCTTTTATGCCCAGGGTCAGCTTGCCATTGCGCAGAAGGATATTAACAGCGCCATGGTCCTTTTGAATCGGGCCCGTTCCGAACAACCGGATAATCCGCTTTTTATAATGGGTCTGGCCGATTTGTATGCAGCCCAGAAGGTATGGGGGTTAGCTATTACGAATTTGCGTCAGGCGTTAGCCATGAACCCGAATTCCCCTGATGTTGCAATGATCCATCACAAAATTGGCCAATTGCATTTTAATGCCCGTCAATGGAATGAGGCCTATGCCGCGTATAAGAAAGCAACAGACGTTGACCCGGCGATCAAAGATGCATGGTACCAGCAGGGCTATATTCAATTTGTTGCCCAACGATTTTCACTGGTTGTAGAACCCATGGAAAAATTTGTGGCTCTGGAGCCTGACAATGCAGAAGCTTATTTCATGCTCGCTGAATCGTTGAACAAGACCAAACGTATCAAGATGGCCGTGCCGCATTATAAGAAAGTGATTCAATTGGCTCCGAATAAAACCGAGGCGTACCTGCCTATGGGGGACGGGATGGTAGCGGAAGGGATGTATTCGGAAGCAGTCTCTGCCTATAAGGAAGCCGTGAGCCAGAATCCGGATAACGCCATGTTATACTACAGTCTGGGGTGGGTTCAAACTCAGGCAGAGGTCGGTCAGTATGACGACGGTGTGCTCAATCTGAAAAAATCTCTTGAAATAGACGGCACGTCGGAGAAGCCCCATATCCAACTGGCTCTGGTATATTTTGATCAAGAGAAATATCCGGATGCTATCCCCCATCTCAAAGAAGCCATTCGGCTCAATCCAAATGACCAGAACCCGTATGCCTATTACGGTCGGTCTTATATCAAGCAAGGTCAGTTCGGTGATGCCGTTAACGCGTTGAAAGAAGTCCTTGAGCCGGCGATTCAGTCTCAGGAAGATGAAGAAGGGGTAAAGAAGCTCAGTAACGTATATTTTACGTTGGGCCAGGAAATATATAAAGAGTCCCGTGAAATAGAAAAAGAGTTGCGTGCACCCGTTTATACCGCAGCACTCGATATGTATCGTGCCAAAACTGCCCACGATACGACTTCGTATGCCACCTATCTGAATATGGGCCTGGCTGGTTTGGTGTCCAGTGAAGGTGAAGTGGCCCGAGATGCCCTAATACGCGCGATTGATCTGCGTAAAGAAGAAGCAGAACAAGATCCCACAGTTGTCCTTCAGGCTATAAAGTTTCTGGGAACCTCCTACCTGATCATGGAGGACTATGGCAATGCGCGCAAAACTTTCAATAGAGTATTAGAAATAGATCCTGAGGATCATGAAGCCTATTATCGACTTGGTTTTGATCGGGTCCTCAATAAGGACTGGGGCGGAGCTATCGCTCGTTTGAAGAAAGCGGTGGAATTGAAGCCCGACAATGCATCGTATCATCTATTGCTGGCCCAAGCCTATACGAACTCCCAGCAACTCGCACCGGCGATTCGCCATTATAACGAGAGTTTGAAGATCAACCCGAATAACGGCAATGCGCGGGAACAATTACAACAGGTCCGTGATATCTATGAGCAACAAAAAGGCAACTAAGAAAACTGCAGATAACACAATAGTAAAAGTCATATTGGGCGATCCAACACAGATCGGTCAACAGAACATGATTTAGAAAGGTGGTGATGACAGACGCAGGATTGTGTTACGCCGAATCAAATCCGGCAATTTAATTTCGAATACTTATTTTAGTATGTGAGTAAGATTAGTACTGTTTTTCGTTTTGTCACTTTTCACCTAATCGCGAAAATCACGTTAAGGAGAACGAATATGCGGCCAGGTGCTTTTATAATGATTATCATCGTGTTATGTTTTATTATTTCGTGGGTCATTTATGAGTTCTTTCTGCCCCAGTTTGTGAAGGACGGGGGGGTTGTTGTTATTGGTCTGATGGTGCTCACCATGTTGGATATCACGTTTATCATAGAACGGTCGCTGTCGCTTCGTAAGGCGAAAGGCAAACGTTCCCAAGTCGCTTTTCTCAGGGATGCTATGGAAGCGATTCGAAGCAACGATATCGGATCGGCCGTCGAGCATTGCAACACCCAGCAGGGAACTATGGCTAATGTTTTACGTGCGGGTCTGGAACGATTCCAGACGGTTTCTGATGAAAATTTGACGAGTGATCGTCAAGTGGCCGAAGTCAGAAGAGCATTTGATGAAGCTAACGCACTCGAAGTGCCGCTGTTGGAGCGTAACTTGATTGCACTGCAAACCATCGCTACCATCGCTACACTGGTGGGCCTGCTTGGTACAACCATTGGTATGATCCGTGCCTTCGCCGCTATGGCTAATGAAGGTGCACCGGATGCCATCCAGCTTGCCCTTGGAATTTCCGAAGCCCTGATCAATACAGCCGGTGGTTTGGCTGCTGCCATTATGGGTATTGTGGCATACAACTATTTTATCAATAAGGTGGATCAGTTTTCCTATGCCGTGGACGAAGTGTCGCAAGAGGTGGTTGCGATTTTGACCGGACGGGCTTAAGTCCTGTGATTCGAGTTTAAGGAGTAATCATTATGGCAGGTAAGAAACATGGGAGCGTGCATCTCGATATGACCCCAATGGTGGACATCGGGTTCCTCCTGCTTATCTTCTTTATGGCCACGACGGTTTTTAAGCAGCCTGAATCCTTAGCGATTCTGCTGCCGTCATCACACTCGGTCATTAAACTGCCCGAATCAGACGTGGTCATACTAACGGTCGGTCCTAAGCCGGAAAATCTTGTTTACTGGCGTCTCGAACCGCAGCCGGAAGTGAAGATCCAGTTGGAAGAGATGGAAAAAGCTTTGATTGAAGCACGTATTCGGAATCCAAAACTAAGGATTGCCATAAAGGGGCATAAGGACGCTGAGTTTGGTATAATCAGCGACATTATGGAAGTTCTGCAGAAAACCAACAATACGCGCTTTAATCTGGTGACGAATTTTGAAGATGACACCAAGCCCAAAGATGAGGGGACCGGTTCAAGATCCGTCAACGATGATCTCGCTAGGAGGTGATGACGCATGGCCTCAGTACAGGGCGCACAGAAGTCCAGTGATAAGAAAAAAGTCGAGGGCAAGAAGCCGAAAAAACAACGAGGGGGTGTCCATATAGATATGACGCCGATGGTGGATATCGCCTTTTTGTTGCTCATCTTCTTCATGGTGACCACCGTTTTCCGGGCACCGCAGACGATGGAACTAAATATCCCACCGGATAAAGAAGATACGGTGGAAATCGCCGAGTCCAATGTGTTGATTATTCGCATGCTCGATGATGGGCGCGTTTTTTGGAATATCGGGCGGGACATGGACCCGGAGCAGTTTGAATTTGATGAGATACAGACGTTCATCAAAGATAAGGAAGCAGAAAATGCCGAGGATCATGACGGCGATTCCAAGCTCGTGACGCTGATTAAGATCCATCGGACAAGTCCTTATGCACAATTGGTGGACGTCATGGATGAATTACAGCTTGGTGCCATAGACCGCTTCAGCGTTACAGTGCTGGAAGCTGAGGAAGTGGAGGAGGTGTTTGGCTCATGATTGGAATACTTCGTGCTGAGCATTTCCCACTCTCGAAAGAATCGGCCCTTAAATTCTTTTATCAGAGGTATGCTCGAAATGCTTTGATATTTGCTGTTGTGATACACGTTATCGCAGTCGGCGCGTATTGGGGTGTGGTGTATTTGCAGGAAATGAATCGGCAATATGCCACGAGAATTATCACTTACGCCGATCTCGGTCCACCACCGGCTTTGACCGATGCTCCGGAGATGCCTGAAGTACCGATAGAGGCACCGTCAAAACCGGTTATCGGTATACCTGAACCCGTGGATGATGCCGAAGTGTCTGCTGAGATGACGATTGCGACGCAGACGGAAATGAGCCAGAGCATTGCCCCTGTCCTTCAAGATATCGCAGAAGAAGAATTGATCATCGAAGCGCCGAAGGAAGATGACATTATCATTGATGATGATGCACTGCCTCCGTCCGATACCTTCGTGCCTTACGAAACACCGCCACAACCGGTTAAGCCGATTATTCCTGATTATCCAGAAATGGCGCGTAAAGCCGGTATTGAAGGAATGGTGATTCTTCTTGTATTGATTGACAAAGAAGGTAAAGTACGTGATGTGCAGGTTCGTAAAGGCATCGGTGCCGGGCTGGATGAAGCCGCTGTTGCAGCGGTACGGGAGACGCCATTCACACCGGCGATTCAAAACAGTCGCCCCGTGGCGGTCTGGATGTCTGTACCGATTCGATTTAGGTTACGGTAAGGGCCCAATCGGTTACGTGTAATATGTAACTGAGCGGTTCATTGAATAAAAAATAAGGAATGGTGGTTTGATTCGCCGTTCCTTATTTTTTATGTGAAAAATACTTGCCATGATTCCGCCTTTGACGTTAATTGTTACATCTTTTTCTTTGCCATTATAGTTATGATGGAAGAGGATTGATATATAAGATAAGAAACTGGGCTATTTGCTTAATGGAGAGGCCCCTATTATTTTCATAATTCTGTAAAAAGGAGATCATCAGGTATATGGATACCATTATGTACAGTGTCATTGGTGCCGGCGTCCTGGGCTTGCTTTACTCGATATGGAAAACGAGTTGGATTAACAAGCAGGAAGCAGGTACTGATAAAATGATATCTATCGGGGCCAGTATCGCCGACGGCGCGATGGCCTTTTTAAAAGCTGAGTATAAAGTACTCGCTGTTTTTGTGATAGGTATTGCGATCTTACTAGGTGTAGCCAATGCGGGTAAAGTTGAATCAAGTCCGCTTATTGCCCTTTCCTTTATTGTGGGCGCACTCGCTTCAGGGTTGGCAGGCTTCTTAGGCATGCGTGTAGCGACCAAAGCCAATACCCGAACAACCCACGCCGCGCGAACCAGTTTAGCGAAGGCTCTTAACGTGGCGTTTGCAGGTGGCTCAGTCATGGGATTAAACGTCGTGGGGTTAGGGGTATTAGGCCTCGGCGGACTATTTGTAATATATACCGGGATGTTCGGTACTGATCAAACGAGTATCGCTCGCGTTTTGAATGTGATCTCCGGATTTTCTCTAGGGGCTTCATCCATTGCTCTTTTTGCCCGTGTGGGCGGTGGGATCTACACGAAAGCGGCGGACGTAGGGGCTGACCTGGTAGGTAAGGTTGAAGCGGGTATCCCTGAAGATCATCCGTTGAATCCGGCTTCCATCGCTGACAATGTCGGTGATAATGTAGGTGATGTGGCTGGGATGGGGGCCGACCTTTTTGAATCCTATGTCGGATCTATTGTGGGCTCCATGGTCCTGGGTGCCAGTATTCTGGCTGCCGGTGTGTTTGACATTAATTTTGTTGTTCTCCCGTTGGTTATTGCGGCCGCTGGCATCATTGTGTCGATCATCGGCACCTTCATGGTTTCCGTCAAGGAAGGTGGCAGTCCACAGGCTGGCTTAAACAGAGGAGAATTTGGTTCTTCTGCTTTTATGGTCGTCGTCATGTATTTCCTGGTAGATTCTTTTCTCCCAGGTGAGTTTGTGATGGGGGGAGAGACCTATTCCAGCCTCGGTGTGTTCATCGCAGCGGCCATTGGTCTCTTCGCGGGCCTCGGCATCGGCTTGATCACAGAGCATTATACCGGTACCGGTACCGGTCCGGTGAAGGCGATCGCAGAGCAGTCCTTAACAGGTTCAGCCACTAACATCATTGCCGGGCTCGGCGTGGGGATGCAATCCACGGCAGTTCCAATACTTATTATCGCCGCTGGGATCATGGGGGCGTATCATTTCGCCGGTTTGTACGGCATTGCTATGGCTGCACTCGGGATGTTGTCCAATACGGGCATCCAGTTGGCAGTCGATGCCTATGGTCCCATCTCAGATAACGCCGGTGGAATTGCAGAAATGGCCGAGTTACCTGCGGAAGTAAGACAACGTACGGATAAACTGGATGCGGTTGGGAATACCACGGCGGCCATCGGTAAAGGGTTTGCCATCGGCTCTGCTGCCTTGACGGCCCTGGCTCTATTTGGAGCGTTCATGGTTCAGGCGGGTATATCATCGATCGATATTTCAAATCCGCAGGTCATGGCCGGGCTATTCGTCGGCGGGATGTTACCCTTCCTGTTTTCTTCCCTGGCCATGAATGCTGTCGGTCAAGCGGCTATGGCTATGATCGAAGAGGTTCGGCGCCAGTTCAGGGAAATACCCCAGCTGTCTGCTGCCCTCAATGTGATGAAGAAATACGAAGATTCAGATGAGGAATGGTCGGACGAAGATCGGCAGACATTTGATGCGGCAGAAGGAAAACCTCAATATGCAAAATGTGTGGAGATTTCCACGAATGCGGCCATCAAAAAAATGGTAATGCCCGGCTTGCTTGCCATATTATCGCCGGTTTTAGTCGGGTTTATTTTTGGACCAGAAACATTGGGTGGTTTGCTGGCGGGGGTAACGGTTTCAGGGGTATTAATGGCTATATTCCAGTCCAATGCGGGTGGTGCTTGGGACAATGCCAAGAAAATGTTCGAGGAAGGCCTCACAATAGACGGCGTTCTGTATGAAAAAGGTTCAGACCCGCATAAAGCCGCCGTTGTCGGCGATACGGTTGGTGATCCGTTTAAAGATACCTCCGGGCCATCGTTAAATATCCTGATCAAGCTGATGTCGGTCGTCTCTCTGGTTATTGCACCGCTTATCGCGCTTTAAATTCCTTCGAGGGTACACCACCCAGGCGGAGCATGTGCCCGTCGAGGTGGTCCATATTGAGAATGATTTGATAAAGCGCTCTTGGGGTAAGTCCAGGGGCGCTTTATTATAACTGATCCAGAGACGGGAACCGACCCGGTATAATCTGAGTTTAAGAGAAAGAACCGTTTGTAACTTTTGATCTTATCATAAGCCGGATATCTATGATTACATTTTTTGCTTTTCTTGGACGAAGATTATTCTGGGCATTAGAGAATATTGGTGATTTCGGGAAGATGATCTTTGAAGTCATCCGGAATCTACCACGTATCCGCGACTACTGGAGCCACTTGGTTGAGCAGATGATTGAGATCGGCCTGTATTCCATGCCCATTGTGGTGATGATTGCTTTTTTTTCTGGTTTGGTGACTGCCGTTCAGACCAATTATCAGTTCCAGGGGTATGTCCCGATGTATCTGGTCGGTAGTATTGTGCTTCAGTCCGTGGTTCTGGAGTTAGCCCCTGTATTGGGGGCCCTGGTGCTTTCCGGTCGCGTCGGTGCAAAAATTGCTGCCGAAATTGGGACCATGAAAGTGACGGAACAGATCGATGCCATGGATGTCATGGCGATGAACCCTATCATTTATCTGGCGATTCCACGTATTATTGGTGGTACGTTGATGCTGCCTGTTCTGATTGTCTTCGCTGACTTGGTCGGCGTCCTTTCGGGACTGATGGTCTCCGTTAATACGATGGAAGTAACCACGCCGGAATTTGTGAAGGGTATGCGGGAATTTTTCAGACCATTGGATGCCTATTTCGGTTTAGCCAAAGCACTGGTATTCGGCGTAGTAATAACAACGGTTGGTTGCTATCAGGGGTTCAAGGTAAAACTCGGCTCAGGCGCTGAAGGGGTAGGCGCAGCGACAACGAATACCGTTGTTGTGTCGTGTCTTTTGATTCTGTTATTGGACTATCTGCTGGCTAAAACCCTGCTGCCTACGAATTAAGCCGTCGGTGGATCATGTTACCATATTTAAAAGGAGTTCGTCGTGGCGGCCAAAAAAAAGAGCCTATTTCCTGACGAAGCCAAAATTGGCCTGGCGTTTTCACTGGCGATTATCACGTTTGTGTTCGGGCTATTTTATTTAAAAGAGTGGCGTATTATGAGCGGGACCTATCTCATAAGCGCTCAGTTTGATAACGCCACAGGTATCAAACGTGCAGATCCCCTGCTATTGAGGGGGATTCGCATAGGTAAGGTTGAGGAAGTTAAGTTGGAAAATGAGGTACCTAGCGCAGTTATACGCGTAGATGAACCCTATTATCTGCCTATAGATTCAAGACTTGAAGTTATTTCGCGTAGCGTCATGGGGGAAAAGTCTCTGTCGGTTCATAAGGGCGTGAGTAGTGTGCTGGTGGCTGATGGCGGTAAGCTTAAAGGATTTTCATCTCCGGATTTGTCGTCCATGATGACCCAGGTTGACTCTGTAAGTGGATCTGTGACGGCCCTTCTTCAAAATGCCAACACCTTTCTGGACCCCGATTTCAAAGGCTCCATTAAAGGGAGTCTGGCTAATGTCGAGGAGATCACCCAACAGCTTAAATCCACATTAAACCGAGAGAGTCGTCAGTTGCATCAGGTGATGGCGAACATGGATTCGGTGCTCAACAATGTCCAGGATATGTCCTCCTTTGATAAGGAGAAAATATCGACGACGCTTTCGAATTTGGAACGGATGTCCGTTGAATTAAATACCATGGTAGATCAATTACAATCGACGACAACGACATTGGATGCTATTCTTGCCCGTATCGAACGGGGGGAAGGCACAATCGGTAAGCTGCTAAGAGATGATAAGTTGTATGAGGACATGGACCGGTTGTTCGTGAATCTGGACGGTCTGGTGTCCGATTTAAAAGAGAATCCTGAAAAATATTTAAGTATTAAGGTATTTTGAAGCGTCCAACCCGAACCCCTATCCTGGCCTCGGAAGATCAGGGCTCAGGATAGGTTGCTTCGCCGGTCCGAATCATGCCGTGATTTCCCATGTTCACGATCCATTTAATATTCGAGGATCATGCCTTTGGGTACGACAACAATCTTATTCGGTGTGATCACAAATTTTCTCCGATCCGCTTCGAGGTCATAACCAATTTTGTCTCCTGCTGGTATGACCACATTCTTATCGATGATCGCTCGTTTGATCTGGGCATCACGATGTATTTCCACCCCTTCAATTAAAATAGACTCATACACCTCTGCATAGCTGTGCATCCGCACTCGGGCAACAGCACCGACCTTTTGAACATGGCTACCGCTTATTATACAGCCATTTGCGATCACTATCTTGAAATGGGCAAACAGATGCACGTTGAGTCCGAATAAGTTGAGGAATTATATCTCGTCCAAAATCGTGGCTCCTATCTGTTCTGGCTTCTCCCTGACCGCTCGAACCAGAATATTTGTATTGAAATGAGTTTTAATTGGTTCCACTAGCTTGTTGAGCGAAAATTTCGCGCAGTTGTATGTCGTCTGCCTGTATCGGGCGTTTTGAAATTGCATCGTCCGCCAGGAGGATACTAGGTAATTGTTCCGCTGAGAACAGGGCTGCAATGGTGAACGATCCGGCTCCGATCAGTTTGGCGAAATGCTTCGAGGATATGATTGTCCTGGTCGGCCTGTTCAACCAGATAGGAGGTTTCGCATTCAAGGTCTGAATAAGGCATGATCGGTCTCTGACCTAGGAATTTAGATACGGCGTACGATTTCATTAATATGTGTATTCTGATTAAGTCTTGCCATTAGGTAGGAACGGACGATGTCGTTCAACGTCAAGGGTTTGTATGCCAGGTCAGTCCCGATTCGATGGGCTTTTTCTCCACTGGCCGGACCAATGGCCATACGGCCTACGTCGAATGAATTTGATCTGTAAGCGAAAAGATATCCCCTGGTTGCGCATCTTTCTGCGTAACAGGAAGATGGGTAACCGATCCCGATACTTTTTAGACATTCTTCTTGCGATGAATGACCGTCAGTTCTATAATAAAGGCAATGTGCGGTGTCAAGCGTGAAGCGTGAAGAGCGGATAGGAGTGGTTCAAGATGCCGAATATATTATCTGAAACGCTAGACCAGTATTTAACGGATGTCATGCCTGAGAGAGATGCGGTCTTGTCGGAGATGGAACAGATCGCGAAAGAGCAGTCGATACCGATTATCGGTCCGTTAGTCGGTCGAGTATTGTACCAGATGGCTGTCCTGGCCGGGGCCAAGCGGGTGTTTGAAATGGGGTCGGCGATTGGGTATTCCACGATATGGTTAGCCCGTGCTGTCGGTCCGGAAGGCAAAGTATACTATTCTGATGGAAGCGAATCAAATGCGGCTCGGGCACAGGCTTATCTGGAACGGGCAGGTGTGGCGGATCGGGTAGAAATACAGGTCGGTGATGCGTTGGATCTGCTTCAGGCTTCCGAGGGCATGTTCGATATTATTTTTAATGATGTAGACAAGCATGACTATCCTCGGGTATTTGACATGGCTCTGCCTCGTATCCGCAAAGGTGGCTTGTTGATTACGGATAATGTAATCTGGAGCGGTCGCGTGACCGCGCCTTCGGACAATGCCACAACTCAGGCGATTCAGGAATACAACAAGAAAGCGTATTCGACCGATGGCATTTGGACCACAATTATTCCTCTGCGAGACGGTGTCGCTATAAGTATGAAACAGTAGCCATTAGTGCATGGTGAATAAGGACGAGGATATGGATATCATTTCAATTGGTGAATGCATGATAGAGATGTTTTGTGAGGGGCCCTTGTCGAAGAGCGACACGTTTACTAAGACGTACGCCGGGGATACCATGAATATGCTGGTTTCGGCTTCTCGTCTTGGGGCAAAAACCGGTTATATTACCCACGTCGGTGATGATCCGTTTAAGGATTTCTTACTTGATGCCTGGGCAGCGGAGGGCATTGATCTGACTTGTGCAACACCGCTGAATCGCCCTTCCGGTTTGTATTTTATTTCTATTTTACCACGTGGTGAGCGTGAATTCACCTACTATCGTGCCGGTAGCGCTGCCAGTTGCCTCTGTCCGGAAGATATTGATCCAGCTTACATGAGCAAAACTAAATTCGTCTATGCCAGTGGTATATCTCAGGCGATCTCCCCCAGCAGTCGGGCGGCTGTGTTGAAAGCCTTTCAGGTCGCCAAAGAGTTGGGTGTAACGGTTGCTTTTGATACCAATCTCAGGTTGAAATTGTGGTCACTCGATGACGCAAAAGCGGCCTTAGACGAGATCCTGCCCTATGTTGATATTCTGTTACCCAGCGCACCGGAAGAGATTGAGCAATTATTTGATACGAAAGATCCGAACGTCGTTATCCGCATGATGTGGGATCGAGGCGTTGACCTCGTGGCTGTAAAGAGCGGTGGAGATGGCGTGATACTGGGTACAAACCAGGAGATACACGCGATTCCCGCCTATAAACCTGATGTTGTGGCAGATACATCGGGGGCTGGTGATGTATTCAATGGTGGGTTACTCTATGGTCTGTCCACCGGGATGTCGCCCGTAGAGGCTGCTCGCTTGGGGACAATCATTGCCGGTCTGAAAGTACGCGGGCGGGGTGCAACTTTTTCAATACCAAGGCGAGAAGAGGTGTTTGAAATATTCGAACAGACTGAGCCTCAGACGTAAAGGACCAGGGTTTGAAAAAGGCTCAACGGTCGGGAGAAAAATTGATCCAAGGGCCCACCCGCTCGCCTATATAAGCTAACAATCCAAAATCGAACTTACTGTTCATCTCCTTCCGGTTCGATTTCAGCATGGCCGTCGTCTTCGGCGACGACCTCATCTTCCTGTATATCATCGATCAGTTGATTCACCCGGGCATGGAGCACATCGGCCTGACGCGTGATCTCATCCATATCATTAAGCAATTGATCGAATTCATCATCACTCATTTTGGGTTCAAACCTGTCACAGGTCAGGAGTACAACCGATACCAGTTCTTTACAGGGATTGATGCATCGTGCGCAAAGCGGATGAATGGTATTTTTGTTCTTTTTTAACATGGCGTTACCTGAAGGAGGGGATGGATTTTAAGGTTTGATTTTTGAGTAATGATTTTTGCACTGTGGAACACGTGCTGGAACCGGCCGAGCGAAGCAAGGTTGATTGAAAACTAAATATGCCAAAGAGGCACGTCATTGAGGACCTGTCCTTCTGTTGTTAAGGTGTTTTGTATAGCTATCTTATGTATGCTATACCCCCATGTAGGGGGCGTCAATGGAAAAGTTGGGGATGCCCGGGCTGCCGGGTACGCACTGACATAATTGCGAATTGACGGCGCTGGAGATACTGAATATATTACGGGCGTATAGTTTTCTGACCCTTTAGATAGAGGAGAAATATGTCTACGAATGAGGCCCCATCTTCGGAATGGTACAAGCATGCATTCCAGTTCGATTACCTGCGTGTGTACCCACATCGGAATGATGAAGAAGCACGCCGCCAGGTCGATTTTCTTCTGCGTACGATCGATTGTCCTGTGCCGAAGGATGTGTTCGATTTAGGATGTGGGGACGGGCGACATGCTGTTGAACTGGCTAAACGCGGTTATCGCGTGACCGGTCTGGATCTATCCGAAGAATTATTGACCAAAGCCCGGAATCGGAATGAGGAACTCAATCTGGAGATTACCTTTATCCGGGGCGATATGCGTGAGATTCCCTATGAATGCGCCTTTGATTTACTGGTCAATTTTTTTACCAGTTTTGGATATTTTGATCGTGACGAGGAAAATGTCCGGGTCCTTACAGGGATTGCACAGGCCTTGCGTCCCAACGGGCAGTTTCTTCTAGATTATTTAAATCGAGATTACGTGATCCACACGCTGGTGCCGCATGACCGCAAAACACTGGACCAAGCCGAGGTGGACCAAACCCGCTGGATAACTGGTGATCCGGACAAGCCTGGCGATCACGTACGGATTAACAAGCGGGTCACGATAGAAGATGATCAGGGTAAGCGGACCTACGACGAATCCGTGCGCATGTATACCCTGGATGATATGCAGGCCATGTTAACCGAGGCCGGTTTGACCGTGTCTCAGACCTTTGGCGACTTTGACGGCCAGCCGGTTGCCGTAAACACGCCTCGGGCTATCTTAGTAGGAAGGAAGTAGAATAATGGGCGAATGGTAAATGACCCCGGGCTAACTTGCCCATTTACCACTTGCCCATGTCCCCCATGCCAATTATAACCTTACTCACGGATTTTGGACAACAGGATGGTTTTGTCGGGACGATGAAGGGCGTTATTCTGAATATATGCCCGGAAGCAACGCTCGTTGACCTGTCCCATGAAATATCGCCTCAGCATATCAGCGAGGCGGCTTTTGTCCTTCGTAATGCCTATGCCTACTTTCCGACGGCTACCATACATGTCGTCGTGGTTGATCCCGGTGTAGGCAGTAATCGGCAGGCTATACTTGTTGAAACATCCCACGGTACCTTTATCGGCCCGGATAATGGCGTATTTTCCTATATTTACAATGAAGCATCCGATGTACGTGTTACATCGATTACGAATCAGGCCTATATGCTGGCGGACGTGAGCAGAACGTTTCATGGTCGGGACATATTTTCACCCGTTGCCGCTCATCTGGCAAATGGGGTTAAAGCCGAAGCCTTCGGTACACGATGGTCGGATTTTGTTAAAGGCCATGTGTCGGTCCCTTTCGTTCGCGGAGATCGTATTGAAGGGCATGTCCTGCATATAGACCGATTTGGTAATATTATAACCGATATACCCGAAGCTATGTTTACCTCGATAACCGCACAAAAAGCATATTCTATACGGCTTGGGACCTGTATATTAGAGCAGGTATGTGAGTCCTATGCAGATGTACCGGGCGGACATCCGATGGCTATTTTATCCAGCGCCGGTTTTCTTGAAGTGGCGGTAAACAGCGGCCATGCGGCGAGAAAACTAGGCGTGGCGTTGGGAGATGCGGTCATCGTAGAAGGACAAGGACCTGAATTCTGAGTGAAGAGAGATGAGCATTGCTTTAGATATTATATTCTCAGCGTCCAGATGGGGTAGGTAAACAGTACAATTTCACGCTCGGATTGTACGGAACTCTAAAATTCTTGACAGATATCCTTAAATAGACTCATTGTCTGAAGTCGTCATGGCAACAGACACCCAGCCGATAATTTCCATCAGTCAATCGTAAATCAGGAGAAAGATCCTTATGCCTGACCTGTATCCACCGAGTGATGATTTTCGAGAAAAAGCCTATTTTAAAAATTTAGATGAGTTTACCCGGGCATATGAACATTCCGTTGCTGACCCGGAAGCCTTCTGGGCGGAAAAGGCGAAAGAATTCCATTGGTTCAAGAGATGGGATACGGTTCGTTCTTACAACTATGATATGCGCCAGGGACCTATATCCATCAAATGGTTCGAAGGCGGTAAGACAAATATCGTTTACAATTGTATAGACCGGCATCTGAAGACACGTGGTGACCAGACGGCCATTATCTGGGAAGGCAACGAACCGGGGGAAGACGGCAAGTTGACCTACCGTGAGCTTCATGAGCAGGTCTGTAAGTTTGCTAATGTTCTCAAGGCACGGGGCGTTCAGAAAGGGGATCGGGTTTCCATCTATCTGCCGATGGTGCCGGAGTTGGCCATCGCTATGCTGGCCTGTGCCCGTATTGGCGCGGTGCATTCCATCGTATTCGGTGGTTTTTCGGCAGACTCTCTGTCGGATCGGATTGTAGATTCTACATGTAAAACGGTTATTACGACCAACGGCACCCACCGCGGTGACAAGCCCGTTTTCATGAAGTCGGTGGCGGATATTGCAATGACGGCGGCGGAAAAAGAGATGGGTGAGCCGGTCACCACGTGCATAGTCGTTGAGCGGGTCAAAGGCAATTCAGAGTTTGACTTTCCGATGCAGGCGGGGCGCGATTTCTGGTGGGACGATTTGATGGGGACTGCGAGCACCGATTGTCCCTGTGAGGAGATGGACGCGGAAGACCCCTTGTTTATTCTGTATACCTCCGGCTCTACGGGCAAGCCCAAAGGCGTGCAGCATACGGTCGGCGGATATATGATCTATACGGGGGTCACACACAAGTATGTTTTCGACTATCATGAGGGTGATATTTATTTCTGCGGTGCAGATATCGGCTGGGTGACCGGGCATTCGTATATTATCTACGGCCCCTTGAGTAACGGCGCGACCACCATCATGTTCGAAGGTATTCCGACCTACCCTGGTCCAGATCGGTGCTGGGAGATCATTGAAAAATATGAAGTAAATCAGTTTTATACCGCCCCCACAGCCATCCGGGCTTTGGCTCGTGAAGGGGCATCCTGGCCAGACAAACATGCGATGCCATCGCTTCGGCTCCTCGGTACGGTGGGTGAGCCCATCAATCCCGAGGCCTGGCGCTGGTATCATGTGCATGTCGGAAAAGAGCGATGTCCGATTGTAGATACCTGGTGGCAGACGGAGACGGGTGGAATTTTAATTTCCCCGATACCAGGGGCTATCCCAACCAAACCCGGATCGGCCACCTTGCCATTTTTTGGTGTGAAGCCGGTTATCCTGGATGCAGAAAATGGTCATGTACTCGAAGGGAATGATGTGAGAGGGGTGCTGGCGATGACTGAGCCGTGGCCGGGGCAGATGCGTACCATTTACGGCGACCACAAACGGTTTGAAGAAACCTACTTCCAGCAGTATAAAGGCTACTACTTCACCGGCGATGGCTGCCGACGTGATGAAGATGGCTACTATTGGATCACCGGTCGCGTGGATGATGTGATCAATGTATCCGGCCATCGTATGGGGACTGCCGAAGTGGAGAGTGCCCTGGTGGCTCATACTAATGTGGCTGAGGCCGCGGTGGTGGGTTTTCCTCACGAGATCAAAGGACAGGGGATCTATGCGTATGTCACGCTCAACGTCGGCGTCGATTATACAGAGGAACTCCGGACTGAATTGAAAAAACAGGTCCGCAGTATCATCGGACCAATTGCGACACCGGATATTATACACTGGGCGCCTGCGTTACCCAAAACCCGATCCGGCAAAATTATGCGCCGTATTCTACGGAAGATCGCTACGAACGAAACCGACCAGATCGGAGATACAACGACATTGGCCGACCCATCGGTAGTGGATCAGCTGATTGAGCATCGGTAGCGTTTAAATACGGAGGACACGGCAACGGCGCGAGAGAACGAAGGTTGGTGAGCATGAGATTGATTATTCTCCCCACGTCCACTGCGTCTGTTCTGTAGCCTCCGTGGTTAATTTCAAGCATTTTTCCATCCTCCACGTTCCTCTCTAAAATACAGGAGTTACTTCATGCCCCGTATAGTTTCTATTGGGACCGCGGTGCCGCCACATCGTATTGAGCAGGAGGCGGCGAGGACAGTGGCTCGACACCTGTTCAGTGATGCGCTGGAGAGGTTAGATGCCCTGATTAAAGTGTTCGATCGCGCCGGTGTAGAGAGCCGCTATAGTGCAGCCCCTCTGGACTGGTTTAACGCTTCACATTCTTTTTCCGAGAAGAATAACCTGTACATTGAAGTCGCTCAGGCCCTCTGTGCTGAAGCGGTTCTCGACTGTCTGGGGATGCAGGGTCTATCTCCAAAAGACATCGATCATCTGATTGTGGTATCAACGACCGGTATCGCCACACCGAGCCTGGATGCGTTGTTGATCAACCAGCTTGATATGCGAGACGACGTGCTTCGTACCCCCATTTGGGGGATGGGCTGTGCTGGGGGGATCGCCGCCCTCGCCCGTGCAGTAGAATTTGCAAAAGCCCGGCCGGACAGCCGTATCGTGGTGGTTGCGGTCGAACTTTGTACCCTCACGCTCATGCGTAATGACTTTTCCAAGCAGAATCTGATCGCCACATCCCTATTCGGCGATGGGGCGGCTGCCGTACTGGTGGCCGGAGATGATCAGGATGGCGCGGGGCCAGCGGTGGTCGGTCATACCGTCACCACCTGGCCAGATACTCTGGATGTGATGGGATGGGACTTCACCGATGGCGGGTTCCGGGTTGTGCTGTCTAAAGCCATTCCCATGATTGTCCGAGATCATATCGGGCAGATGGTTGCTACATTTTTAGATCGGTTAGATTTGCCACGGGATAGTGTCGCGCATTATATTACCCATCCAGGTGGACCGAAGGTTATTGAAGCCTATAAGCAAGCACTCACCCTGACAGATGAGCAAGTTCAACACACGTGGGATGTGCTGCGTACCTACGGAAATATGTCGTCCCCGACCGTGCTGTTCATTATGAAGCGGTTTCTGGAGCAACTGAAAGATCAACAGGAAGAATACGGTCTGGCCACGGCGATGGGGCCGGGATTTACGGCGGAAATGTTGTTATTAAAGTGGTAAAGGGAACGACGACGCTGCGAAACCAGACATTGAGGGGCATGTGTTATTTTTTTGGATCTTTTATGTATTGCTGATTGTTCAGCGGCTATCCGAATTGTGGGTGGCTAAACGACATGCTGTATTGGTGTTGGCTGAAGGGGGATACGAAGTCGGGCAAGACCATTACAAATGGATTTTGGCGACCCATGTTGTTTTTTTCATGGGGCTACTTCTTGAAGTCACGAATCGGTTTGACGGATATGGTGCGGGATTTCCAGTCTGGTTCGGCCTGTTTCTCTTGACGCAGGGCCTCAGGTATTGGGCTATTCATTCTCTGGGGAGATACTGGAACACCCGGATTATTGTCGCCCCTGAGATGGAACATGTACAACGGGGGCCGTATCGCTTTATTTCCCATCCTAACTATGTGGCTATTGTCACGGAGTTGATCGTTATTCCCCTGATGTTCGGCGCGTATCTTACTGCGGTGACCATTACGATAATCAATGCGATGGTTTTAAGACATCGCATACGTGTAGAGGAACAGGCCTTAATGGCCGTTAAAAAATAAGTCAATTTTCTTTACCAGACTAAAAACCAGGATACACAGAGCGCAAGATACACCACGCCAAATAACCTGGTGCGATGCAGCCATTTTATCACACCGATCCTTTTTATCATATTAGAATGGAGATTATATGCTATTCCCCACCAGTGTCGTTGGTAGTATGCCCCGGTCTCAATTTGTACGGGATCTGCTGGCACCGGGTATACGACAATCGCTGCCAGAGGATGTGTTTCAACGCCGCTTGGATGCGGCAGTAGCTTATATTATCAGCCTCCAGGAATCTGCCGGCGTAGACATTATTTCCGATGGGGAGTGGCGTCGACTGTCCTACATCGGGGTTATTGCCGAGATCATGAACGGATTTGAACGTACGCTGGTGGATGGCTTGTACTGGCATACAGTTATAGAACCCATGACCCCTCAATCCCCCGGCATTGTGGCCAAGGAAGCCAAATTTTTAAAAGCGCATACAGATCGTCTCACGAAAGTTGCCCTGCCCTCTCCCTATCTTCTCGGAAGACGCATGTGGGACGCAGAAAAATCAAAAAAAGCCTATCCTACGCGGACCTCATTTATGGAAGCGCTGGCCCCTGTGCTACATGAAGAGTTGATCGCGATTCGGGATGCGGGGGTGGACGTCATTCAATTTGATGATCCGCATCTCTGCCTGTTTGTCGATGAAAAGGTACGGGCACAATTTGATGATCCGGATCGGGAGGCCGATTACTGTGTTGGCCTCCTGAATGATATTGTTGCTGGTGTGGAGGGGGTGACCCTGGCCATTCATCTCTGTCGACGGAATAAAGCCCGTGCGGGATGGGTAGGAGAAGGCGGCTATGGCCCTATCATAGAAGCCCTGAAGCGACTCAATGTGAATCAGTATGTCATGGAATTTACCATCCCGGCCGCAGGAGACCTGGCTGTTTTGAAAGAATTGCCGGAAGGAACGACGGTTGGTCTCGGATGTGTGGATTGTCGGGGTGAACATATAGACACACCGGAAGAGATCGTCACCCGCGTGGAACAGGCTTTGGAATATCTTCCCCCGGAGCGAATTACCCTGAACCCCGATTGTGGATTTGCACCAGGCAATGCAGCAGATATCCCTATTGACGAAGCATATGCTAAACTGTCGAACGAGGCCGAGGCTGCCACTATATTGCGAGCGAAGTATAGTTAAAATCAAGTGTCGCGTGCCTAGTAAATGGCAATGATGTGCCTTCTCAGAACTCGGCATCATAATACAGAGGGTATCGCATGAGCAATCTGAATTTAAATGTTCGGTATTATCAGGACAGCACCCCCGCGGATGTTCCCTGCCGGGAGGAGCATTTTATACATCGGGAAATTAACATGGGCTTGCCGGTTGACCAGACGGCCCTCGTGTTGGTGGACCTGTGGGATGTCCATTTTATAGAAAGCTGGGTAGAACGCGCCCGTCGGATAACCCATGAGGCGATTGTTCCTGCTATTGAGGCGGCCAGAGAGGCAGGGCTTACGATCATCCATGCCCCTTCACCAGAGGTCGCTGGCAAATTTCCTCAGGCAACCCGCAATCCGAAAGTGCCGACCCCTCCGCCACCGGCAGGGCCAGCCTGGCCGCCCGAGGCCTTTCGTCGCCGGGAAGACGCCTATGGCGCCTTTGCCAACCCGCGTGACCAACCACCGGGTATAGGTGTACATTGGGATTCGATGAAGTCGGATCTCTCTATTTCCCCCGAAGTAGAAGTGAAAGAAGAAGATATCGTCATCGCCACCGGTCCTGAACTACATCATGTGCTGGCTGAGCGTCAAATCCTGCATTTGCTATATGCCGGTTTCGTTACCAACTGGTGTATCTTAGGACGAGATTATGGTATTCGGACGATGGGCCGATACGGCTATAATATTATTATGTTGAGGGATTGTACTACGGGCGTCGAATTCCCAGATACGCTTGATGCCTTGTTGGTTACTGAAATTTCTGTCCGGGAGATTGAACAACAATTCGGTTTTTCGGCATCTAATACGGATTTTTTTGAGAGCTGTCGGCAGGTTGAATAATAAGTTAGAGAAACGAGCGATACCCTGACTGGCCAAGTATACGAAGAAACACAACGCCGATGGTGCCCCTTGTCGCCGGCCGATGTCGAGATCGGATTTCGGAGTGTCGCGTAGACTCTAACTATGAATCGATTTATTACAGAAATTTATATCCTGCCTTATGCCCTCCCCCTGGTCATTACCGCCGGGATATCCTGTTTTATTCTTTATTACGCCTTCCAACGCCGGCATATAATGGGCGCGGGTCCCCTCATATGTATGTCTTTCAGTGTGATTCTCTGGGCGATATGTACGGCGATCAGTATGTATCAGACGGATTTGGAAACCCTTATCTTCATCTCGAATTTACAGAGTCTGGCCAGCGCGGTGATCGCCCCATCCTGGATGATCTTTGCCATGCGGTACACCCAGCATGATAAATGGGTCACCCGGACGATATTGGGGCTGCTCTGTATAGAGCCAGTCCCTTTGATGTCGTTATCCTGAATTTAACGATCCCAGGCGGTATGGGCGGTAGGTGAGCCATGGCTTCCTTGCAGGCTATGGACCCTTCTGTAAAGGCGATTGTGTCCAGTGGATATTCTAACGATCCCGTGATGGCCCACTATGAAACGTATGGTTTTATAGCTCGTGTCGTCAAACCGTACCGTATCAAAGAACTGCAAGATGCGGTTAATGGGGCGTTGAAGAAGGAGACGCGTTAAGCAACCCATTGAAAAAATGATCCCTTTGAGAATCATTGAGCCCTGTATAGTTATCGGATAATCAGGTAAGGAGTAAATTATGATCATTGATACACATACCCATTTTTACGATCCGACTCGGCTTGCAGGTGTGCCTTGGCCTCCCCCAGATGATGCCTTCCTGTACCGTCGAATCATGCCGGATGTTTATAAAAAAGTGTCCGTACCGGAAGGTGTTACGGGAACCATTGTCGTCGAGGCCAGCGCCTGGCTTGAAGACAATCAGTGGATACTGGATATGGCTGATGCAGACCCGTTCATTATTGGCCTGGTCGGTCATCTCGAACCGGCCCGTCCGAAGTTTGAAGTCACCCTCGACCGATTCAGCGCCCATCCACGATTTTATGGCATTCGTCTGGGCCAGGTTCCTGTGGATGATATAGACTACGAAAATGCGATGGCGCAGTTAATGGCCCATAATCTGGAACTGGATTTACTCATCGGTGCGGAGTGGCTTGCCAATACCGCCATCTGGGCAGAGCGATATGCCGATCTTCGTATTGTGCTTAACCATGTAGCTCATGTAAAGATAACCGGCGGACAGCCCGATGTCGAATGGCTTGCCGGTATCCAACGGGCCGCTGCTTGTCCGAATGTATTCTGCAAAGTATCCGGGCTGGTAGAACTGGCAGAGACCAGTCCGGCACCAGAAGATCCGGCGTATTACGCACCGACCCTCGATGCGTTGTGGCATGCGTTTGGCGAAGATCGCCTGGTGTACGGCAGCAATTGGCCCGTCTCCTGGCGTTATGCAGAATACGCACACGTTCAGCAACTGGCCACCGCGTATTTCGAGCGTAAGGGGATTGAGGTGTTAGAAAAGGTGATGTGGAAAAATAGCCAGGCGGCGTATGGATGGGAATTGAAAAGTTAGAAAGTGGGAAAGTGGGAAATATCTGTCTTTTTTCGCACTTGCCCACTTGCCCGATTATCGTTTTTCCAGGGGAATATATGATCGCTCATCTTCACCGGTATATACCTGTCGGGGGCGAGCGATTTTTTGATCAGGATCGTCCAGCATCTCGGCCCATTGTGCAAGCCAACCCGCCGTACGCGGTATGGCGAACAGCACCGGGAACATGTCAACGGGAAAGCCCATAGCCTGGTAAATGATGCCCGAATAAAAATCAACATTTGGATAGAGACTGCGGCTAACGAAGTATTCATCTTCCAAGGCGATCCGTTCCAGTTCAACGGCGATCTCAAGTAACGGGCTTTTGCCTGTGACATCGAGCACTTCAGGGGTCATCTCTTTCAAGATTTTGGCACGCGGGTCATAATTTTTATAGACCCTGTGGCCAAACCCCATCAGCTTCATCTCTCCGTCTTTAACCCGTTTTATATAATCCGGCACGTGGTCGATATGGCCGATTTCCTGAAGCATGCGTAAAACCTGTTCATTGGCGCCGCCATGAAGCGGCCCGTATAATCCGGCGGCGGCGGCGGCGACAGAGACATAGGGGTCCGGCAGAGAGCTTCCTACACTGCGCATGGCATTGGCACTGCAATTCTGCTCGTGGTCCACATGCAGAATAAATACCACATCCAAAGCCTTTTCAAGAATAGGGTTCGGCTTGTAATTTCGTTCCGTCATTTTAAACATCATACGGAGAAAATTACCACAATAGCTGAGATCGTTGTCCGGATAGGTATACGGGGACCCTTCACTATGCCGATAAGCCAGAGCCGCAATCGTCGGCATTTTGGCGATCAGTCGATGGATCTGTTCGTGACGAACAGCCTCATTACGGATGTCTTTCGATTCCGGATAGAAGGTGGATAAGGCCGCTACGGTACTGATCAGAATCCCCATCGGATGGGCATCATACCGGAATCCGTCCATAAATTTCTTTATATTCTCATGAACAATGGAATGATGAAGAATATCCCAGGACCATGATTCAAGGGCATCTGATTTGGGTAGCTCGCCGTGCACTATTAAATACGCCACTTCAAGAAAAGAGCTGTTCTCGGCCAGATCCTCAATCGGATATCCACGATATCGTAGAATACCCTGCTCCCCGTCGATATGGGTAACGGCACTTTTGCAGGAAGCCGTATTACCATAAGCCGGATCGTAACTAAGAAGGCCGAAGTCATCATCGGACACTTTGATTTTCCGGAGATCGGAAGTGGGAATCGCAGCGCCATAAGCGGGATAAGTTCCATATGTAATAGGCACTTCATATTTCTTCCCGGTACGATTGTCTATGATCGTCAATGTATCGGACATGTGGATGTCCTCCTAAAAGATATCTACAAGCAATGATTTGGTATTTAATATGGTCGTCATTCGTATATAAACGGAGATCATGCACCATCAGGAAATACTAACATAAACCTGATAAAATACATCATCCTATCGATCAGGTCAATCTCTTATCGTACCCTGACATCAACTTTATCTGACGGGATGGAAATAAAGCAGGTGGGACTCCTGTAGAGTGAACCGATTGGCTTTATAAACTATGGGATACAGACCGTCGTCCGCCAACTGATTACGGCTTGATTTTCACCCTGTATCCTATATTTTATACACAGATTATCACCAACCTATTTTATCCAAGGATTAACATGTCCTACTATATTCCGGACGGTACGACGGTCACAATGAATAGCCGCGAGCTTGTATTTGGATCAACCATAGAGCAGATGCAAGACACCGATGATATCAGGGAGGACACCGCCGCATTACAAGCGTGTCTGGCAAAGGAAGGCTATCTTTTATTTCGTAACTTCCATGATCGGGAGCAGATCATGAAGGCCCGTGGGGAAATCCTGGCCTATATGTCCGAAGAGGATATGTTACGTCCTGACGGTCCGGTTGAAGAGGGAGGGATCGGACCGGGTAATCGATCTACAATCTTCCGACACAAGATTATCCAGGACCGGTTCCCCTCGTTCCTCGAGGTTGTCAATTCAGATCGAATCATCACCTTCTTTGAACGATATTTATCCGGTGGTGTACTCTCTCTGGATCATAAATGGCTCAGAGCCGTTGGTCACGGGGTCCATACCAATGCGCATTGTGATGTGGTCTATATGGGCAAGGGAACCAAGCAATTGTATACGGTGTGGACCGCATTTGATGACATAACGCTGGATATGGGGCCTCTGGCCGTAAATCTCGGCTCACACCAGCGGCATCAGTTAAAGGCTACGTATGGGGCGTCGGATGCTCATGATGACCTGGAAACCGGCTGGCTCTCTGACGATCCCCACGAGGTAACCGACATGCTCGATACCCGGTGGGCTTCAACCTCATTTACCATGGGGGATGTGGTGATTTTTGGCATGTATTTTTTACACGGTTCCCTCGATAATACATCAGTCAGATATCGGCTCAGCAGTGACACCCGATACCAATTGGCCTCTGAGCCAGTGGATGTGCGCCATATGGGCGATACCCCGGATGAAATTCTAAAAGCCGCCGACCGGAAAACCATGGCCCAGGCGCGTCGGGAATGGGGGATATAGAAATTGGTGATTGGGTGAATTAGTGAATGGGCCCTGCGCTTTAGTGCCGGGTATATCGAAGCAGGCATTGCTATCATTTCGGAGCTTACGTTGAAAATAACCAGGAAAGAACGAGCACAGAAACGGTTGACGAAAAGTCATCTGGCAGAGGCGATTCGGCAGGTCCAGGAGAGTGGTTATGTGATTCTGGAAAGCGTGTTGTCCGATGACTGGGTGGCCAGAATGCAGTCTGCATTTGATGCGGAAGGGCGCCGATGTCAACCCCATAAGGACGGAGATCAAACGCGAGGTGGTTGTTCGGCCCCACTGCGCGTGCCCTTTCTCGATCCTCTGGCCGTGGAAAATCCCTGGGGGTTACAAATCATAGAATCGATGATGGGTGAAGATATCTGGACCATCATGCCGTACCATACCAACACGTCCTGGCCAGGCGCTGGTACCCAGCATATTCATCGAGATACACAGCACCTTTTCCCTGGTTATCCGGTCGCCTTACCACCGACGCTGATGATTCTCCATATTCCTCTGATCGATTTTACCGAGGAGAATGGCAGCACCGAACTATGGCCCGGAACGCATTTGGTTACGGACAAAACCCCGGAAGATAACGAACCTGAACAATTAGCCAAGCGCGCAGCCCGCATGCCGTCGGTACGGACCAATATGCCCGCCGGATCCGTCCTTGTCCGGGATATGCGTGTCTGGCATCGCGGGATGCCGAATGAGTCGAATGACATCCGTACCATGCTTTCCATCGTCTATTTTCGTCAATTGCATCGATACCCGGGCCACGTGACCCATTTGGAGCCGATGACTCAGGCCGCTAAGGCGATGCTCTCTGAGCGGGCGCAGCGGCTCTATCGGTACAATCCGGTGGAAGCGTAGGCCTTGCGTCCAGAATTTTAGTGTAGCCACTTGCACCTGATTTCTCCTTGGAGTACCCAATGGCTGTAACGTCTATTCCCGCCAGCTACTACCAGCAATTTGATGCGGACTTTACCCTGGACGTACCAGGGGAAGGCTATGGCGGTTGGCAGAAGACAGATATCGAAATCGACGTAACCCGGACGGCTTTTGTCTTGATGCATGCCTGGGATGCGGGGACACGTAAGGCCTTTCCGGGCTGGCATCGCGCGGTGGAATATATCCCCAGAGCCCAGGAGATTGCCCAGACCGTATTCCCCCCCTTGCTATCTGCCATTCGTGCAAGCGGAATGACGCTGTTTCATGTGGTCGGTGGTGGAGATTATTACAAGTCGTATCCCGGCTATAAACAGGCGTTAGAATTGGCCGGACCGCTCGATCCGGTGCTCCCCCAAGTGGCCTCCGATCCTTCGCTGGATACCCTACGTCAATTCCGTGCTGAGCATGTTTTTACGGGCCTTGAGAATGCGCCGGATGTTCACCGTGGTTTTGCCCGCCTTGATTTTATGTCTGAAGCAAAGCCTGCAGGCGACGAGGGAATCGCCGAAAATGGGCATCAATTGGCTGCGCTCTGTCGGACCCACGAGGTTAACCACCTGATTTATATGGGCTTTGCCATCAACTGGTGTCTATTGCTGTCTCCGGGTGGGATGCACGAGATGAGCCGATATGGTGTGCTTTGTTCCACGATCCGGGAAGCGGTTACGGCCGTGGAAAACAAAGAGACGGCGCGTCGGGAGTTGGCGAAAGAAATCGGTCTCTGGCGGGTGGCCCTGGCCTACGGCTTCGTGTTTGACGTAGAGGATATTCTGACGATGTTACACGCATCAAGTGGGCCATAACCCGGGTTTAGCAGGATGACAACACACCTGTGAGGCAAGCACAATGAATGAAATCCGTATTAGGATAGGTTGGTCCGGGCCATCGTGGCCTGGGCTGGTTGCGACAATTGCAAAACATTTCGGGTTACAGGATCGGTGCCCTGTGCGATCCTGTGGGTTGTTAATTGATGGTACTCATACGGGTGGATCCCCGCTTAAAGCTTGCGGGAATGATGCTATTTTTTACGCGTATGCTAGGTAACAAGCCCTGGGCCCGATCTTGAATTCCTTTGGGATGGATTTATTCGATAACCTTTTATACGCTAAGGTTTGGACAATGAGAGGGCATTTATTCTCCTGAAGTTTTCCCTTCCACATTCTCCCGCATAATTTCCGCCACAGCCTGCTGCATCGGGTCATCCGATCCTTCCAACGCCTTTGCCACCCGAGCCTGATCCTCCACGGGGCGATTCTGGTTGAACTTGTACTTGCCCTCAATACGGTCAATCGGGATTTCTATGCCTGCAATCGCCTTTAACTCGGTGCCCATCACGCTTTCCATTTTAGATGTATCCCAGGGGCGACCGACCTGTCCCTCCTGAAGATCTACCAGGGCAAGTACCATCTCCTGTAATTGATCCGTATCGTGAATCATTCGCGGTTGGCCATAGGTATGCACCGCCGCATAGTTCCAGGTCGGGACCGTTTCCTGGTTGACGTACTACGCGGGTGAAATATACGCGTGGGGTCCCTGAAAGACAGACATCAGGACGGTATCCTCCGTCCAGCTTTTCCAATGAGGATTGGCCCGTGCCATATGGGCGATCAACGTGCCATTCAGTCCTCGCGCCGGATCGACCATAAACGGCAGATGCGTCGCTACGGGATGGTCTCCATCCTGACTGATAAGCAGTCCGAAATTATAAGCCCGAATCATGGCATGTAAGGTATCGATGTCATCATTACGGAAAGTACGTGGCGTGTACATGGGAAAGTTCCTTTCTGAGTGACGAGTTAAGTGGATAGAAGATGCTTATAATGCGACAACGGGAGGGACATGGTGTTCGTGAACGGGTGAGCGGGTGAGTTGGGTAAAAACAATTGACAGGTTTTTTTAATATCATTTATTCCCCTTCCAATTCAAAATAGTTTTACAATGGTCTCTACGATAAATAGATCATATGACCACTCACCCACTCACCCACTCACCATTTTAGAGGGTTCTATGAAAAAGAAGCTTCGTGTCGGCGTCATCGGATTGGGACTTGGACGACATCATCTGGCCGGGTATATGAGCAACGAAAATGTCAATGTGGTCGGCATCGCGGATGTCAATGCGGAACTGCTCAGAACGATGGCTCAGGAATATAAGATTCCCAATACGTACACCTCCTACCGGGATTTATTGAAAGCTCAGCCAGACCTGGTCACCATCGCCCTGCCGAATTATCTCCATGCCCCCGCAGCCATCGATGCGCTGAAAGCCGGTGTGCATGTCTTGTGTGAAAAACCGATGGCGATGAATGCCGCGGAAGCGCAACGCATGGTGAATGCAGCGCATAACAACAAACGGTATCTCATGATTGCGCTCAACAACCGCTTCCGCGCAGAAGCACAGGTGTTGAAGACGCTCATTGAAGAGGACGTCCTGGGCGAAATATATTACGCGAAGACCGGATGGCTGCGGCGACGAGGCATCCCCGGTGCGGGCTCCTGGTTTACCCAGAAAGCCAAGTCTGGCGGTGGGCCGCTGATCGACCTGGGCGTTCACATGATTGATCTGACCCGCTGGCTGATGGGCAATCCCAAGCCCAAATCCGTGTTAGGGGCGACCTATGCGAAATTCAGTGATACGGAACAGGGGATTATCGATGTGGAGGATCTGGCCACGGCCTTTATAAAATTAGAAGGCGGGATCTCTCTGATTGCAGAGACCAGTTGGGCTTCGTATGTGCCTTCGGAGGGGGCCTATGTCAAGTTAATAGGCACAAAAGGTGGGGCGGAGATTATTGGGGATAAGTTGACTATCTATACGGAAATGCACGGACAGCAGGTCGATATTACACCGGCCTATACGCCCCTTAGCTGGGGGGATTGCATCGCGGCTGAAATTGCTCATCTGGTGACTTGCATACAGGAAGATAAGACGCCTATGTCCACAGGTGAGCAGGGAGTCGAGATGATGAAAATTCTCGAGGGCATCTATAAATCTTCGGAACAGGAAAAGACCATTAAAATTGGATAACCTGTTGAAATTCGGACGCGCACGACGCGCCGTACATTATTTCATGGCCATACGTGGCACTCGGAAAGGACTCTCATGCCAGAATCTCTTAAAGTAGGTATCATCGGCGTCGGTGGCATCGCAGGCACACACGTCCCTGGATGGCAGGCGTCAAATAAAGCGGAATTGGTGGCGGGCAGCGATGTGAGCGAACCAGCCTTGCAAGCCTGGGGGAAAGATCTGGGGGTTACGAAGCTGGTCACAGATCCGGCCGCGCTGTTTTCCGATCCGGACATCGATATTATTGATATCTGTACCCCGAATATGTATCATGCCCCGCTCGCTATTGCAGCACTCAAAGCGGGTAAACATGTGATCTGTGAAAAGCCGTTGGCACCTACCCCACAAGCTATTCGGGATATGATCGCTGCTCGGGATGAATCCGGGAAGCTCCTTATGACCGCCCAGCATTTTCGTTTTTCCGGCACATCCCGTGCCCTGAAAAACGAGATAAATAACGGCGCGCTGGGCGAGGTGTACCATGCCCGGGGATGGATGTTACGTCGGGCGGGTTTATTGACCCGCCCCGGCTTCGTTCAGAAGCAACATGCCGGTGGTGGGGCCTGTATTGACATCGGGGTGCATATTCTGGATCTGACGCTCTGGATGATGGGCAATCCGAACCCGGTAGCCGTCAGCGGCGTCGCCCGTACCGAACTGGCTAAAATACCAGGGGCATTCAGCAAATGGGCAGGGGCCATCCCAAAGAAGTTCGATGTGGAAGAGTTTGCTGCCGGATTTGTACGCTTCGATAATGGGGCGACCCTGATGCTTGAGGTCAGTTGGCTTTTGCACCATGATATCGAAGGGGAAGATATGCAGATGTGGCTATACGGTACGGGGGGTGGAAGCCATTGGCCGTCCTGTGAGGTGTATCACACCGATTACGAGAAAAAACAGCAGTATAATACGACCCTTCAAATTACCGGTGATCGGCTCGAACCTCATGCCCAGGAATGCGTGGAGTTCGCCCGGGCGGTAGCAGATGGCGCGCCGTCTCCGGTCCCGGCGGAACAGTCCTTACAGGTTATTTCCATCCTGGACGGCATCTACAGAAGCCAGCAGGAAGGCAAAGAGGTAGCGATCTAAGGAAACGATGCTGCGATTCAAGGTACAACAATACCTTGGATGGCAGCATGCAGGGATCAATTCAGGTGTATTGCCTCATTCAATAACTGTAGCATATTCCACCGACCTGCCACCAGCCTGGTCGTTACCTACTGCCCTCTGCTGTTGCTTAAGATGGTCTTGTCCTTCGGCTTGAGGACTAAGGCCCGGGCATACGCTTGTTGCGCCTTGGTCGGCATGCGGGCTTGCTCATAGGCCACCCCCAGATTGTTCCAGGCTGCGGCATTATTCGGGGTCGCCTGGACGGCCTGCTCCCAAATGGTCCGGGCGCTTGCCCAATCTCCCACTCGTAATGCATCCAGACCTGCATCGTCCGGATTTATTCTATCATATATCTCACGGGTAACGATCACCTCGTGCCACGTAAAGGTAGCGATTAATTGGTTAATTAATTCAGTCCTGACTTTATTGGCGAGCTGCGGCGTAATGTTTTCTACGGAGATCACACCCACAGGCGGTTTCTCAATACGTGTGGGCAGGATCACATGGAGGGTGTCCGATACGCGGATAAATTGTTCATTGATCATCTGCCCTGTGGAGACCTGAATGGCCCTAAGCGTTGCAATCAACGTCGCCGCCTGATCTATAAAAGGTTCATAATAAGGGGTATCTACCAAGCGAAAGCCGGAAGGGGTAATGGCTTCTTGCATCCGATATTTTTTTTCTTCTCCGTACTGCTCCGTATATACTTTTTTTACATCGCCGATCAATACCAGATCGGCATCTACCGTTTGGCCAACAGTTAATACCAGAGAGTCTAAAATTAGACCGGCGGTGTATGTATGGCGGGATAAAACGCGTAGAATTTCTTTGGATTCAATAACGGTAAGGGTCGTATCGGCTTCGAGCCGTCGAGTCACCAGGAAACCGATCTGATCATTTAAGGACAGGTCCGCCCCATTGAAACCCAGATTGGCGATCGTTATGCCATTCGTCATCCCTATGACGGGGGGCTGTACAGCGGTAAAACGAACCTGTATGGAAGAGGCGGCACAACCCGTACTGAGGGCAGTCAACGTAATGAGAAATAATACCATCCATTTTCTGTACGATGATTTGGCCATAATGATAATTGAGAAGGCTGGTAACAGGCGGGGAATCGGCTTACGGCCGTGTTTACTGCATAGATGTCCTGTAAGGCGTAAAAAGTCAAGTGGAATTTGGCGAAAGAATGTCGCTGATCTGGGCGATAAATATATTGACAATCAGCACGGTGAATCATAAGGTGATAAAGGAGACTGTGGAGAGATAAAACATACTTGTTTCATCATATTTTCCTGGGCAATCTTGAAGAAATTGTACAGGCCGATTGAATATAACATGTGTCCTTCATATAATGTATATTGAAAGTAACCCTGAATGGGTGTTTGCCTGGAGATGTGACCGTCATGGATAAAGAGACACCCTCTTCCCAAGAACCATCAGAAGCACCTGGAATTTCTGAGCCCTCCAAAGCCCTTCCTGAGCAAGATACTTCAAAATCAGACCGACGCCGTGGTTTCCTGCAGAAATGTCTGGGGGGACTGGGTGGATTGAGTTTTTTGTTGGCCATTTATCCCGTCATCCGCTATGTGGAACCCCCACCGGAAGCGGAAGGGGCTAATCGGGTAGAAATCGATCTGACAGAATTGCCACCGGGTACATCCAAAACAGTGATCTATCGCGGCCGGCCCGCCGTTGTTGTGCATTCTGCAGAAGGTTATCTGGCCTTTAATGCCGTTTGCTCACATCTGGGCTGTATCGTCAAATGGACGGAGCAGGACAAAACCTTAATCTGCCCATGCCATGGTGGTAAGTTTGACCTGAGAGGAAATGTCCTCGGTGGGCCTGTGCCAAGTCCTTTGGTTTCGATACCCGTTACAGTCGAGGTTGATAAACTGATACTCGGTGCCTGAGATGATTCATTCGTTACGTGGAGAACTAAACCTGCTATGATCAAAAGATTAACAGGCGGTATCTATAACTGGTTAGATGACCGTGTTGAAATTTCAGTCCTGGTCGATTTTGTCCATAAACAAATGACCAAACCGGTACCTAAGCACCTTAACTGGATGTTTTCTTTTGGCACAGTTACGCTGGTCTTCTTTGCCAGCCAGTTTGTTTCCGGTTTGCTCCTGATGATTTATTATGAAGCATCGGCGGCCACGGCGTATGATAGCGTGAAGTTTATTATGGAAGAGGTGCGTTTCGGATGGCTGATTCGTCAGGTCCATTCCTATGGCGCTAATTTCATGATCGCCTTTTTACTTCTGCATTCTCTCCGGGTCTTTTTCTATGGCGGGTATAAAAAACCCAGGGAAGTAACCTGGCTCTTCGGCTTTGGCTTGCTGGGTGTGACCATGTCTTTTGGTTTCACCGGCTACCTTTTGCCGTGGGATCAACTGTCCTACTGGGGGACCACTGTCGGTACGGAGATCGCCGGTTCCACGCCTTTTATAGGAAAATATCTTCTGATTGTATTACGGGGCGGTGAAACGATCTCCGATGTAACCCTCACTCGTTTTTTTGCCGCTCATGTCATCGTCTTGCCCTGGGTATTTGCCATGCTGGTCGGTGCCCATTTATTTCTGATACGATACAAAGGCATTTCGACCCTAGATCGCACGGATGTGCCAGAAAAGACGTCGGAGGAGTTGCTGAAAGACGGCGGCTATCCGTTTTATCCGAAGCATGTTTTAAAAGAAGCCATTGTTGTTCTTCTGGTTCTGGCTTCCATGATTCTTCTGATTGTCTATTATCCCCTGCCCTTACATGAAAAAGCGGATCCTTTTAATACACCCGCCGGTGTAAAACCGGAGTGGTATTTCCTGTCCATGTATCAGGCCTTGAAATATATGCCTAAGATGATCGGGATTATCGGTTCGGGCTTGGTTATTCTGGCACTGTGCTTATTGCCCTTCCTGGATCGGACACCAGAGAGAAGACCTTCCAAACGGCCATGGGCCGTATCTCTGGGCATCCTGTTCATCGTGGTCAACCTCGCCCTGTCGCTGCTGGCTAAAGTGGCAGAATCGGAATATACCATTGGGGGGACCCGCTACCATTTCGATACTTACGGATGGCCTCATGTTATTGCGTCGCCTGCCGAAGATACAATCACAGAAGCGCCCGAATCAGTCGATGAGACGGAGGCCGAAGAATGACAAGAGTGGAACCCCGAAGGGTTCGCATCGTCCGTAGGGACATGCACCGCGGACAAACGGTTATGGGCGGTTTGATCGCCCGAATGATCATGGGCCTGGTGGCAGCAGCTTTCTGGGTTGTACCTGTCGCCGCCCAGGGAGACGCTTCTAATACCTGCATCAGTTGTCATGCGAGCTTGGAAGACGAAGATATGTCTGAGCCCGTAGGCCAATGGCAACGGGGGGTCCACAATCCAGCGGGCATCGCCTGTCAGGATTGTCATGGGGGTAATCCGGCTTCGCTGGTGGAGGATGATGCCCATAGTGTAGAAGCTGGATTTATTGGAGAACCGGAACCGGAAGAGATCCATGAAGTGTGTGCTTCCTGTCATCAGCTTCAAACGGATAATTACCTGCCAAGTCCCCATGGTATAGAGGGCGAATTCTGGCCCAGTTGCACAGATTGCCATAGTAATCATGAGGTGAAGCATCCGGTCGTTGCAGAAATTTCTATCCCCGCCAATTGTGAAGATTGCCATGAGCAGGATATTATGGATGATTTTATCACGGTAGTCGACCGGGGTTTGAACCCATTGGCTGATTTCAACCGGGCCGCCGAGGAAATCGAATCGAGCGGCGTGCCGGTCGCTCTGATCATGTCGCAGGCCAACCTGGCAAAAGACGCTTTCAGAACCCGGGCGTCCCATGTATTTGTGATGGCCAATATCATCGCAACGGTTGACTCATTGGAAAAGACGTACACCAAGATCGAAAAAGATCTCGACTTGGCCAGAACAGAAGTCGAAACCCGACGAAAATTCGGTTGGTTGTTGGCATCCATATTCGTCATCATGGCGGGCGTCATCTGGCTCTATAAACGCGCGTTGCCTGACGAATAAAACAGATCCTCATAGTTGGGGTCTTGTTGGTATATCGAGATTAATCCGTTTCATCGTTTTGATATTCTCTCCTTATTTTTAATTTACATATAAAACCTGCACCCGCTTTATCGAGGACCTAATCATGGCCCATAAAACACGCTTATATTTAAGCAATTTACTTCTGGTCACGATGCTATGTCTACCACAGGTTCAAGCCCAATCCATCAAACCCGTGCCGGACGGTAAAGGGTCTGTTACCCTGGCACAGGCGGTGCTCAGATTACCGGTCGTTGCAAGTCTACTGCATACTGGGGCGCATCCGGATGATGAGAGCAGCGGGATGATGGCTTACGTGAGTCGGGGGCTCCATGCCCGTACAGCCTATCTGGCCCTTAACCGGGGTGAAGGCGGCCAGAATCTGATCGGCTCGGAATTATATGATGCGATCGGGATAATCCGCACCGAAGAATTGATGGCCGCCCGCCGATTTGATGGTGCAGAGCAGTTTTTTACTCGAGCTTATGACTTTGGTTACTCCAAATCGGCAGACGAAGCCCTGGAGTTCTGGAACCAGGATGAGATGCTCCTTGCGGATGTCGTGCGTGTGATCCGGACGTTTCGGCCGGATGTGGTCGTGTCCGTCTTTGCGGGGTCTCCGCGTGACGGTCACGGGCAGCACCAAGCCGCCGGTTTGATGACCCGGGAAGCCTTTCGGGCTGCATCTGATCCGAATCGTTTTTCAGATCAGATCGAGGCCGGTCTCCGACCGTGGCAACCTAAAAAATTATATATAAACAACATGCGGGCTTCTTTCGAGAGCATCGATTCTTTGATGGTCAATACGGGAGAATACAGTTCGGTATTGAACAGGTCTTACAGGGAAATCGGTTTAGCGGGTCGCAGTATGCATCGCTCACAGGATATGGGCACGATTCAAAGAAAAGGACCGGCGGCTAGGAAAATTAAACTGGTAGCCCGCGAAGGGATCCCTGATCAGGCCAGTGATACCCACTTATTCGACGGACTCGATACCTCCTTCATGCGGCTGGCCGGTATGGCAGGCGCGGAGGGCGGTGACCTGGCCAACTTAACCTCCCGTCTTACCCGGCTGGATGCCCTGGCCCATCAGGTGATCGAAGTGTATCGCCCTTTTGAGCCGACTAGTGTCTTAGGGCCGACGCTCGAAGGGCTTCAACTGCTTCGTGGCCTCCGAGAAGATATCACGGACAGCGATATTCAGCCGGCCGCCAGAGAGGATATGCTTTTTCTCCTGAACCACAAAGAGACGCATTATATAGACATCATTCAGTTGGCTTTGGGCCTTTCTCTTGAAGTGCTGGCAGACGATGAAGTCGTCGTCCCTGGCCATCCCTTTGGGGTCAACATGGCATTGTTGAACCGGAGTGCACGGCAGATTACCCCTTCGCGACTTTGGCTTGAAGTGCCTGAAGGATGGACGATGGCGTCAGATGCCGCTTCCCTTTCCCCCATCGGCTATAACGAATTCGCAAGGCGGGCCGTAACGGTGACGGTCGGGGTCCAGGCCCGTTTAAGTAAGCCATATTGGCAGCGAGAATCTTTGAGGGCTACACGGGCGAATGTTGAAGACGAGGCCTTGATCGGTTTGCCGTGGCAACCACCGGATGTGATCGGTTACGCCCGATTTACTATTGATGGGGTATCTGTCGATATTGCTCAGCCGGTACAATTCCGTTTTGCAAACCGTGCCTTCGGCGAGATACGCCGGGAAGTGCGTGTTTCCCCGGCGGTGGTTGTTACGCTGACGCCGAATGTGACGGTCGTCCCCGTGACTGGAAGCAACCAACCTAGGCCATTTAAAATCAGCATGCGCAATAATGTGAATGGAGAGATTACGGGTACCATGCGTCTGCAGGTCCCCGATGGTTGGGTCGTCACGCCTGCCGAGATCCCTTTCCAATTTGCCAGGGAGAACCAGGAAGGTTCCTTTTCTTTTTCCGTCTTGCTACCGGACAAGGCCGGACCAGGGGCCTATCCTATCCGTGGGATCGCCGAGGTGAATGGAAAAACGTATGCGGAAGGGTATCAGGAAATCGCCTATCCTCATATTGAGACCAGACATCTGTATCGGGATGCTTCGGCCACCGTCCAGGTTCTGGATCTACAGGTGGCAGAAGGCTTACAGGCAGGATACATTATGGGGGTGGGGGACGACATCCCACAGATTCTGGGCGAACTGGGTGTCGATGTACAGATGTTGACCGAAGAAGATCTAGCCTCTGCGGATCTCAATCAATTCGATGTGATCCTCACGGGGATTCGGGCCTATGAAGTCCGCAGTGATCTGGTGGCGATGAACCAGCGGCTTATGGATTATTTAAAAGCGGGTGGCACGTATATCGTACAATACAATAAATACGCCTTTAACAGGGCCCAATATGGTCCCTATCCGTTTCAGATTCATCGCCCCCATGACCGGGTAACACGCGAAGAAGCGCCGGTTAAAATTCTGGAACCAAACCATCCTGTGTTCAACACACCGAACAAAATCACGGAAGAAGATTTTAAAGGCTGGGTTCAGGAACGTGGGTTGTATTTTATGGGGGAATGGGATGAGCGCTATACCCCGTTAATGTCCTCGCAGGATCCCGGTGAAGAACCGAAAGCAGGTGGGCTGCTCGAAACGCGTTATGGTGAGGGTCGATATATTTATACCGGTTATGCCTGGTTCCGCCAATTGCCGGCCGGGGTTCCCGGGGCCCTTCGATTGTTCGGTAATCTCATCAGTCTGCCCAAAACAGCCTTAGTGCCGTAATCTCAATAATCGTAGTAAAACCCTGAGGGACCCTTTATGCAAATCCTACGTGCCAATCGAGAAGACGCTCGAAAAATTGATCATGTTCACGGGGGGGCTGGCTCCCTCCTCTTTACGAGCCTGATGGAAGGTGATCGCCTTGAAACCCCCTGGTGTTTTATGCACACGGCTGTGCTTTTACCAGGGAGTGGCATCGGATATCACCGGCATGATCACTGCGAAGAAATATTTGTCACCATCGACAATGCCGCACAGTATACGCACAATGGTCGAACAGCCGTGGTCAACGGTGGCGTTGCGGTGCCGTTACGTAAGGGAGAATCACACGCGATCTATAATCATACGGATCAGGAAACACGCTGGTTCAATTTCAATGTCACCGATCCCGGTGGTGTTGCTGATTCTACCGATCATAACGACAGTCGCGTGGATGCTCCGCTTGAATCTGTAGATCGACTCCCTATCGGGAAATTGGACCGAAACTTGTTGACCTACCATCGATCTCATGAGGGAAAAGGAAAAATCGGAGCCCGTATGATCTGGGAACATATGGACTTCCAGACCAACTTCGGTTTTCTGGGGCATGCACTGTTGCCGCCCGATACGTCTGTTGGCTATCATCGGCATGATACCATTGAGGAATGCTACATTATTATGCAGGGCAGTGGACGTATGACCGTAGATGACGAAACGCAGGAAGTCCACCCTGGCGACGCGGTGTTCAATCGTCTGGGGGGATCTCATGGCATCTACAATCACACCGACACCTCGCTGGAGATGTTTGTCGTGGCGGTATGTATGGAAAAAGGTGAAATGGATGCCACCAATTGGCACGATGACCTTTCAAAGCGGACCTGAGGGTTTGTCGAAAATCAAGTTCGCTGGTCCGAGTCGCAGCGAGACCGTACTGGCCAGGGCAGACGAAGCAGGCGAATCAATGGATTTGCCATAACACGACAACGGCGGTCAGTATCATTCCCCCAAGGCGACACCAGATAGAGATTTTTGGATAAACCCTGCGGAGATATTTTGCTGGAGACAACTATGAGTGACGTTTCTAACCGGGCAGCCATTTATTCCCGGGCATGGTATGGCGATGAACAGCGGGTGTTGAACTTTCCCGAAGGTTGGAAGGTCCATACCCTGGCACCGCCCGTGTATCCGGCCCTATCGGAAACCCAAATTGCCGAAGCCTTTGCCCATCCCATCGGAACGCCGCGTCTGGTTGACCTCGCCCGGGGTCGCCGCAGTGCCGTCATTATCATTGATGATGTGAGTCGGCCTACACCTGCCGCCACGGTCATCCCTCACATACTTCGTGAACTCGATGAAGCTGGTGTACCGAAGGGGCAAATACGCATTGTGGTGGGCGGCGGTTCTCATCGCCCACTGACCACCAGGGAAATAACTAAAAAAGTTGGGCCCGATATCGCCGCTCGGTACGACGTCGTCTGTCATAATTTTCTTGACGGGGACTGCGTAGGATACGGGAACCTAGCGGACGGTATGCCGGTGTATATCAACCGCGTGGTTGCAGAGTCCGACTTCAAACTGTGTCTCGGGGGGATCTATCCCCATAGTGCGGTGGGATTCGGTGGTGGGGCCAAGCTGATGGTGCCCGGTGTGGCGGGCGTCGCGACGATGTGGCATTTTCATGTTTGCCATCCAGGCCGGGGGCATGCGGTGATCGAAGGGCGTGATGGCGTTCTCGATAATCGGCATGTAGCGGAGGAAGCCGCCGCCATGGTCGGTCTTGATGCAGTCGTTAACACGGTCGTTAATGATCGCCGAGAAATTGCAGGTCTGTTCGTTGGAGATTTTATACAGGCCCACCGAAAAGGGGCTCAGTTTGCTCTGCAAGCTTATGGCACGGAGATCCCCGATGCGCTTCGCGCCGAAGCAAATCTCGTTGTGACCAACTGTTATCCTTTGGACGCGGACCCGCTACAGACCGGTAAAGCGGTCTGGATGCGTCAGTATTTTGAACGGGCCATACCGTCGCCATCAACCCGGCTACCGACGGTCAGTTTTGCCACGGCCTGTTCCATCAACTCGACTACGAACGCTATCTCAAGCAACGGCAGGCTGAAGCCTCTGTAGATCTACCCGAACCGATGCTGAATGGTCCCAGGTCCTTGTTCGTCCAATCGGAACATTTTACGGTGAGTGAATTTGTGAAAAGACATCCGAAGGATGTGTTGTTTCGAGACTGGGCGTCCCTTATGGCCTTACTTTCAGATAAGCTATCGGCCCATGCGACCGTGGCGGTCTTCCCCTTCGGGGGCATCCAGGTCCTGGCGGAAACGCGATAGTTGAATTACCCCTTCTATGTCCTACTTTAATTCGTGATATCCTGGAGTCGATCAAAGAAATCAGGAAACGTTTTGGCCGTGCATCCAGGGTCCAGAATTGTAATGCCCGCCACACGTAATCCGATCAGGGCGAAACTCATCGCCATGCGATGATCGTCATAGGTTTCGACTTTGCCGCCTTGAGGGGTGCCCGGATGAATGACCATATGATCCGGGTATTCTTCTACCTGTATACCGAGGCCTCGTAATTCTGTTACGGGTGCGGCGATACGGTCTGTCTCCTTCCTTCTGACATGGCCGATGCCTCGAATGGTAACAGGGCTATCAGCAAACGGCGCAATCGCGGCCAGGGTAAGGGCCGTGTCGGAGATCGATTCCATATCTACATCAATCCCCTGAAGTCGTTTCGGGCCGAGGACCTCAACCGCATCGTCTCCCCAGAATACGGTACATCCCATTTTTTCAAGCACATCTAAAAAATGGATATCCCCCTGGACGCTTTGTCTCCCCAACCCGTTCATGCGGACCCGTCCCTCAGTAATAGCTGCCGCCGCAAAAAAATAGGATGCCGTGGACGCATCCGGCTCGACATCATATGTTTTTGCCTGATAAGTTTGTCCACCAGCAACATGAAGCCGCTGATACTTTTCATCATGGGTCATCGATACGCCGAACCGGTGTAATACGGATGCCGTCAGATCGATATAGGGGGTTGAAACCAAGTGCCCTTCCACTTCAATATGGATCCCCTGAGCCGTGCAGGCACCCGCCAGAAGAAGCGCAGAAAAAAACTGACTGCTCTGGTCTCCGTCCATCCGTACGTTTCCGCCTTCAATGCCTGTGGTTTCAATCACAACTGGCGGACAGCCGGTGTTCTGTTCAGACCGGGCCTTTACGCCTAACTGAGTAAGGCCATCAAGCAACGGTTGAATCGGTCGTTGACGCATACGTTCGATGCCATCGAGCCGATATCGTCCTCGGCCCAGCGCGACGAATGCCGCCAGAAACCGGATGGAGGTACCAGAATTCCCCAGGAATAAATCTGCATCCGATACCGGGATATGCCCATTGAGTCCCTGGATACTGATGGTGTTCAACGGTTCATTGGACGCTACCGAGAATCCCAACGTCCGTAAGGCGTCCATCATATAGCGGGTATCATCACTGAATAAAGCACCGCGTAATACCGATTGGCCATCCGCCAGTGCGGCGGCAATAAGCGCGCGATTGGTATCGCTCTTCGAACCAGGCACCGTTACTTCCGCCTGGATGGGTTCGGATACGGGCTGGATGTGAATTGAATCTGTCATCATCTCTCTAATTTTCTATTTCTATATTTGATCTTCCGGTGCTGAAGCCCCGGCTAACTCACCAACCCACAAATTTATCCCACTTCCGTACGCCATTCCGGATACCGCGTATCGATCCCTCGAATCAGGTCGTTGTAGGCCTGGCGAAGCTGTTGGGTGACCGCACCAATGCCGCCCTCCCCGATGGTGTAGTGATCGATGGACGATACCGGGGTGACCTCAGCCCCTGTACCACACAGAAAAATCTCATCGGCGGTATAGAGTTCTGTCCGGTCAATCTCACGTTCGACCACCGGCATGCCCAGCACGTCCCGGGCAATTTGAAGAATCGTGTTGCGGGTTACGCTGACCAGGATGTCACTGGTCACCGAGGGGGTAATTAACACCCCATCTGTGACCATGCCCAGACAAGCACCAGGCGCTTCGCAGACCTTGCCATGCGTGTTTAACATAATCGCTTCGTCAAATCCACTCAGCGTCGTATCGGTCCAGGCCATGGCACTGTTCCGGTAATTCGCCCAGCATTTAACCCGTGCAGGAAGCATATTATCCGTAATCCGCGTCCAGGAACTGACACTTGCCGTCGTCCCGTCTGGACGATCAAGTTTGGAGGCATGAGGAAAAGTCTGAATGTAGGTATGTGTCGGCCCGATCATCTTATTAAGTTGGACGTGGGATTGAAAATACACGGTGGGAAATACATATATATCTTCCCGATAGGTACTTTTCTGACATAGGGCTATGGATCCAGCCCTCAATTCGTCCAACGTGAAATCTGATTCCATACGCATGATTTTGATCGATCGGTATAGCCTTTCAAGATGTGCGTCAAGCTGAAAGACATACAACTTTTCCTGATCCTGATTCCAGTAGGCGCGGATGCCCTCGAAGATACTATGTGCGAACATATGGCCCTGTGTAACATGTATGGTCGCCTGATCCCAAGGCACAATTTTGCCGTCCAACCAGATATGGGCCGCACTTTCACCCCAGAATGATTTTGTATTACTCATATAAAAACTCCTTCAAGATTCGTATGTGAGTGAGTGGTTTAGCAGGTTTACTCACGCCCTGGCCCTTCGGCCTGGTATTTTACGTAGGACTTTGCCATCCTGACAAACAACGTTTATGAGACGCCGGGGATAATGATCTGAATCATAATACCCCACAGCGTATACCCGATAGGGCTTGCCGACAAATACCGGATTATACGCTTCAATGGCAATGACCCCGATGACAAATTGACTTTGATGCTGATGCACCCGTTTGAAATGTTGCATAACAAGGTCGGCATCTGCATTGACTTCAATTTGCGCCATGTGCGTTCGGTAGGTCCTCAGGTCGGACGCAAAGAAAACGCCACCATTTCGTAACAAACCGAACGTAAGGAGACCTGCGATAATGAGACCATAGAAAACACGGCGCAGGCTGACATGTTTGATCATATACAGAGTCCGGAAAATATATCAGGCCAGGAAATAAAAGGTCATATATCCTAAAGAAAACTTAATTGGAGAGCAAGGGAAAAGCAACTTTTAAAGACGGCAATTGCCTTGACAGTTTATAGAGGGTAATTTAGATTATCGAACCATTTAGTGGCAAAAATGCGGGTAATGTGGACCGACTCAGGTTCGTAAGTCCGTGTATGGTATACCATCCGAAAATAATCCACCGTAGACTTATGACCGAACAGCGCAGTCATTGGAAATCGTCCACCGGATTTATCATGGCCGCGGCAGGTTCAGCCGTTGGCGTGGGTAACCTGTGGAAGTTTCCCTATATCACCTGGGAAAATAATGGTGGTGCCTTTGTTTTAATCTATCTGTTGTGTGTGCCGTTGATCGGCCTGCCCATCATGATGGCTGAGTTTCTCATAGGGCGCCATACACAGAAAAGTGCCGTTCCCGCACTGGCGCAATTAGGACGCACCACGTTCGGCGGGGCCCGATGGAAAATCATCGGATGGGTCGGCATCATAGCCGCCGCTATCATTCTTTCCTATATGTCTGTGATCGCAGGGTGGGCGGTTGCCCTGTTTATCCAGTGCCTGGACTGGTCTATTTCTGGCTACACAGCGCCAGACCCTAATGCCTTCGACGATTTCTTAGCCAACACCAGCCTACAATTCTTATTTGCCTTTTTCTTCAGCGTTACCACCGTTGTTATCGTCTACAAAGGGGTCGTTGATGGGATTGAAATGGCCAATAAGATCCTGATGCCGGGCTTGTTTGTGATCGTCCTGTTCCTGGTGGGCTATGTCACCACGATGGACGGTTTCGGGGAGGCGATGGAATTTCTCTTCACGCCCCGATTCGAAGCCCTGACCGATCAGGCCATTTTAGCGGCCCTTGGTCAATCTTTTTTCTCTTTGTCTCTCGGTATGAGTATCATGGTAACCTATGGGTCATACATGCAAAAAACCGACTCGATACCCAGGGCAGCGATTATTACCGTAGGCCTGGATACGCTGGTGGCCATTTGTGCCTGTGTGATCATGTACAGTATCCTATTCACCTTTCCTGAGCTACAGGGGAGTGTCACCAAAAGTGCCATCGGCATGTTATTTACCACGCTTCCCACCCTGTTCTATACAGAAATGGCGGGCGGGGCCTGGGTCGGACCGATATTTTATCTCCTGGTCATGTGTGCGGGGGTTTCATCCTCCATCTCTTTGCTCGAAGTGGTGGTTGCGTTGTTGATAGATCGGTTTTCTTATACGCGTGCTAAAGCCACTGTAGTCTCGGGTATCCTGATTTTCATTGTAACGGCCCTGGTCGTGGTCTCCCTAAACCCGGCCAATAGCCTTTCTCGATTCCAATTATTCGGCGTGAGTGACTCCGGTCTGTTCTATCAACTCAATCAATTGTTTTTCCGGGGAAAAGTAGGCTTTTTTGATTTCCTGGACCATCTGGTCGCTAACTGGTTATTGCCTTTCGGCGGTTTATGTATTACGTTATTTACAGGATGGTTTTTGGAAAAAAAGCTTGTGCAGGAAGAACTTGGTTTCGTCAACAAGGACGGCAAACCCCAGATATGGTTTACTGGCTTTAGAATCGTTATTCGGTATGTCGTTCCGCTGGCGATTATATATGTGTTGTATACGGTCATTACCGGAGCGGCTGATTTTACGTAGAATAACCGCTACGCCGTGCGCATACGTAGAAGGAGCAGGTCATGTATATTAAAACTACCCCCTTGCCTGGCTTTGGGATGGAAATCTCGGGTGTCGATCTCTCTCAACCTTTCGATGACCGCATTATGCGGGAGATCCTCCAGGTATTTCACACCCATGGGCTTATTGTGATCGGAAACCAGAATCTGGATTTTGATCAGTACGACAACCTGACTATGCAATTCGGCAATCAGAGACCTCATTTTCTGGATCATCTCCGGCATGCGAATCATCCGGCCATCTTGAATCTGTCAAACATATTCGAAGACGGAAAACCTATCGGTGTCTTTGAAGGGGCCGCTTTCTGGCATACGGATGTCGCCTATGAAGATCCGCCTAACAGCTCTACCATCGTGTATGGGCGTCAGTGGCCGAAAGAGGGTTGCCATACTTATTTTGCGGATCAGATGGCTGCATATGATGGATTATCTGAATCAATCCAAAAGATCGTTGATGAATTGGTCGTCCTGCATCATTACGGCAACCGGGCAGACTTGAATGAGAATTCAAAGACGTCGGCTGAGAAGTTAACGGTAGATCAGAAGAATCGGGTTGCCAATGTGTACCATCCTCTGGTCAAACGCCATCCCGTGACCGGTCGTAAAGCCCTTTATGGCGTAGCAGGAAGTTCCTTCGGGATCATAGGTATGCCAAATGATGAGGCCTTTGATCTGTTGAATGAGCTGGCCGCTCATGCCATCAAACCGGCGTATGTCACCAGCTATGATTTCAGGGTTGGCGATGCTGGGGCCTGGGACACGTTTTCCACCTTGCACAAGGCGACCGTTCTGAAACCGGCTACCGGTCCCGAGGATAGCCGTCTGCTATGGCGCATCAGCGTCACTGGCCTACCACCCTCGATAGAGACAGAACTCGCCGCGAGCGCATAGACATTGGTGATTTAGTGATTTGTTTCATTTACCATTCACCATTCCCTAAATCACCATTTACCATTCACTAAATTATGACCTGTACCACCCACCCCGATGCGGAAGCCATTGACGGCTGTTGCATTTGCAACCAGGCCCTTTGTGCCCACTGCATATATTATGCAGATGGAGATCCTTACTGCCAGGCCTGTGTTAGCGAACTGGAGCGGGAGCATGTAATATTTCAGAAGCAGAATCGTCGACGGACTATGGTAGCCGGAATCGTTGGCGCGATCGTCAGTGTGGTGGGGGCTTTGGGATGGCAGCGGCTGATGTTCTACACAGAGTTCAGCCTGGCGATGTTTACACCGCTCGCCATGTTCAGCCTGGCTTTTGGCGTGGCGATGCTGATGATTCGAATCGCCGACTATAGAAGTAAGATCTTGTTCTTGATCGGGACGTTTTTTGCCATTGGTATCATGCTCGGCAGTGAACGTATCGACTATGATTTTTCGATACATCAGCAGGCCGCAAGCGGTTTGTCCGCGGAGAAATTATTGGAATTTACGCAACAGAATACGTATATTTCCTATCTGAATCGCATGGATCCGTTTGATTATGCGTTTATTCTGATGTGTGTGGTTATGATCTGGCGTCGCCTGTGGCCAGTCCGGTCGGATGAATTGATGATCCTGGCCCCTGAAGGTAAAACGTAATATGCCAAGAAGAACACGTCGTGAGGATCGGCAGACCTCGCGCAAGTGGACGCGGAACGTTGGCGGAAAAGGAAAATCGTCCCGAAACAAACAGGGGTTTCCGGCCACATCTCCTGAGCTAACCCATCCGGAGAATATGCATGCGTTTACGCAACCCAGTCCAATTGCCCTGGAAGGGCGCGTGCTTGGTATTGATTTTGGAGAAAAACGAATCGGCCTGGCGGTAAGCGATTCGATGGGATTGATCGCCCAGGGGTTAGAGACAAAAGAAACCAGTCAGATGGATCAATCGCTTCATATGATTGTTGCCGAAGTCGAGGCCTATCAGGTAAAACAAATTGTGGTCGGGCTACCCGTCAACATGGACGGGACGTCAGGTGAAATGGCTCAGCGGGTCTCTGTTTTCGTTGATCAGCTTCGTGAGCGGGTTCCCTGTACGGTCCATACATGGGATGAGCGTCTGACGAGTGCCGCCGCAGAGCGGGCGATGGCAGATATGGGATATACAACCAAAGGGAATAAGAATAAAATCGACCGTATTGCGGCGACCTTACTCCTGCAAAGTTATTTGGATCATCAGCGGCATGTCATCGATTGATGGGTCCGGAGGCGGAATGTCTATACTTAAAACCATTGGCATAATATGTCTGACAGGTGGATTACTGGTAGCAGCCGGCGCTATTGGTACGGGATATTATTTGCATGGTCCACCGGAAACGGACGGCCCGTCGGTCACGCTGTTTGTAGAGCCCGGCATGGCGTTCTCGCAAGTCGCCGATTTTTTGGCAAACGAAGAGATCATTCGTCATGCCGGTTGGTTCAGAGCGGTTGCCCGGTATAAAAACATGGACCATCAGATACGGGTGGGCCGATATCGTATTGAGCCAGGTACGTCGATAGAACATATTCTTGAGACGCTGGTTACTGGTAGAGGTGGCGCAGACCGGGTGACTATCCCGGAAGGGTTGACCATTCCTGAAATAGCCCATATTCTTAAAACAAAAACAGACATTGATTCCCTTGCTTTTGTCACCCTGGCCTACGATCCGGGTAGTGCCTGGGCTCGAGATATCACCGCCCCTTCCCTGGAAGGCTATCTATATCCCGACACCTACTATTTTTACCGGGGCATGCCAGCCGAGGCGGTCGTTCAAGAGATGGTCACACTCTATCAGAACACATTTACGGATGCCTACAAAGCCCAGGCGGAACAGTTAGGGTTTACCATTCATGAGATGATGACGCTGGCCTCGATCGTTGAGCAAGAAGCCCAAATCGATGAGGAACGAGAGATCATTTCCGGTGTGTTTCATAACCGGTTACGTATCGGTATTAAATTAGAAGCGGATCCAACCGTTCAGTACGGCATCGGTCGACCGAATATGAGGCTATACAAAAAACATCTTTCCGATCCGTCGCCCTACAACACCTATGTGCACAAAGGCTTGCCCCCGGGACCGATTTGCAGTCCGGGTAAAGCCTCTATCCACGCTACATTATACCCCAAGAAAGTCCCCTATCTCTTTTTCGTCGCCCGTGGTGACGGGAGTCATATCTTCTCCAGATCCAACCGTGAGCATAACAACGCACGCCGCAAGGTAAAAAGAAATCGGACATAGGGGAAACTACGAATCACGAAGAGATGGTGTTACACGATGTACACTTGTAATACCAGCAGCGTATGAATGGTTTCATGATTCGCAGTTTCACAGATTCGTAGATTCGTAGTTTCGTAGCTTCTCAGCTCCCCCTACACCACGGTATACCCGCCATCGACCAGCAGCGTATGGCCAGTCACCATGGTACCAGCAGCGGAGGCCAGATAAATAATGGCCCCGGCAATCTCCTCCGGTTCGGCTATGCGGCCCAGCAGGATTTTCTTTATATTGGCTCGGAAGGCTTCATTTTCCATGGCCTTTTCGACCATGGGCGTCCGGGTCATCGTAGGAGCCACGGCGTTGACGGTGATACCATGTTCCGCCCATTCCGCCGCCATGGACTTGGTCAACGTGCACACACCGCCCTTGGCGGCCGTATACGCTGAACGTAAAGGACCCCCGACGACACCGACCTGAGAAGAAATATTAATGATACGTCCCCCCTGGCCTCGTTCGATCATATGTTTTACAATCGCCTGACAGCCGAAAAAGTCGCTCTTTAAATTCACATCGATGATATAATCATAGTCCTCTTCTGTGACCTCCAGAATCGGCATAATTTTGTTGTAGCCCGCATTGTTCACCAGAATGTCGATGCCCCCTGTGGCGGTAATGGCCTGGTCAACAAAGGTCTGGATGGAAGCTACATTGGCTACGTCTACGGTAAAACAATGACACTGACGACCCAGATTTCGAATGTCCGCCGCCACCAATTCGAGATCCGCCATCGTTCGGCTGCCAATCACGAGATCCGCCCCCGCGCGGGCGCTTTCCATAGCGATTGCTTTGCCGATCCCCTTGCTGGCACCGGTTACAATCATGGTCTTACCTTCAAGCGAAAATAACGATAAATCCGACATGAAACCCTCCGTTTGATTTTTGGTGAAAAGAACAGTAAACCGCAATCCCCGCAGTTTGCTGCGGGGATTCTTAAATCCATCATTGCACCTCAGTCACCACATCCATCATACGACCCTGTCGTGCGATATGAAGAATAGCAGGGATCGGTAAAAGCATCCCGATGATGAGACGGTAGATTCGAAAAAGATGAGTCATTGGTGCTCCTTGCTACTTTCAAATGAAAGAAGATGAAACCAATGGGATTGTATAATCCATGGAGGTTTCCGTCAATCAGTTTGATGAAACGATCAGGTTATACGACCGCGCGCTTGCTTCAACCTCATTCCATCATTAATATATAACCGATAATCAGGCACTTTGATTCCCATATGAAAGTTTAGAGATACGAATTGAAATCGCTCTTGGTATCGAAAAAACGTGCGCCCGTTTATTTTGTATCTTGTATCTTGGGGCTTGTCTGCTGCAACTTATCCCTGATGAGGTCGAAAATCAGTACGCCGTAAAATGGAATAAATTGAACATAGCGTATCCAGGATGACTCACTCCAGATGCCGGTGTGAATAAACTGTATAATCACGTGGTACGAGATCGGGATCAGTCCCGTCAGCAGAATCCAGGCTCGATTCGGGTAGAGACAGAGGAAGGGAATCAGCCAGACCATATACCAGGGTTGTAAGGTCGGGGTCAGCAATAGATAGGCACCGACAATCCAATAGGCCGTTTTGTAAGGGTCGCCAGGGAGAAAAAAACGGAAGAGCACGATGCCGGAAAACAACACAGCAATGATCCCTTTGGCATAGGTTAGAGAGCCGGTCGTATAGACGAGGATAGAAAAAATACTGTCGTTGAACCGCCATTTGTCTCCATATACCATAAGGCCGTGAAATAACTGAGCGCCGGCGTCTATATACGGCAGATAAAATACGATAACGATAAGAGGAATAAGCCAGAATGGTTTTATGCGACGGATGACCCGATAAAATTCCGGGATCAACACCACGGCAAAAAATTTGGCGAGAAAAGAAAAGGCAAGATAAGCCATAGCCGGAATGGGTTTCCGGGCCTTTATGGCAAGCAGGGCGGCGAGCATGAGGCCCAGAGCCAGCGTGTCATTGTGCCCGCTGCCTGCGAATTCGACCATGACCAGCGGATTCCAGGCATAGATCAATGCCCGACTCATCGGCAGTTGCTTATCGCGGAGCATCCCAAAAATGAGGACGATGATCCATAGATCACACAAGGTAAATAAAATCTTCATCGCCACTGGATGGTGCCAGATAAAATCAGTCAGTCTGAACATCATTTCCGTTAGCGGGGGATAGATGGTCGAGATGTGTTTGTTGTTGATGTCGACGTGAAATTCATCCCTCAAATGGTCTATTTCAGGGGCTTCGGGTGGATAGAGATAGGGATTGATCCCCTGATTCTGCATCTTGCCGTCCCAGACATACCGAAAAATATCGTCCGATAGCGTCGGCGGGCTGAACAAAAGGGTCAGACGGCAGATGACCGCAACAGCCAGAATGACGCCTATGAGAAGTCGGTCGGATTGATCCGGACGGAAGGCATTACTCTGGTAAATACCGATCAAATAGATAAGAAAAGCGGCGGTAAAGGGCAGCCAGAATAAGAGCAGTGAAGCGTGAAGCGTGACTAGTGAAGAGAAATAAGAAGTCAGAGGAATATCTTGGAGATCAATCAGCCCGGTACGTAGATCACCAATACGAACAATTTCTATACAGGCTATTTCAAGCAACAGCCCCAAAACTACTAAACTTAATACTTGAAACTTTGAAGCGGACATAAATGAGTTATCTTCCATAAACCTTCATCAGAAAGGCTTACATGTTATTCCGGAAACGCTGTGTGCAAATGCAAATATTAAATCATCATTCATCATTCACCGTTCAACAATCGACATGAGTTATCTTTCATTAACCTTTATTGTCTTATACTTTATCGTGCTTATCCTGCTGGCCGTATACGGATTGCACCGGTATCTGATGGTGTATCTGTATTACAAATATAAACGTCGTTCAACGCATGTAAAGCCGGAAGCGCCATTGACCGAATATCCGGACGTCACCATCCAACTGCCTTTATACAATGAGCAATATGTTGTCGAACGGATAATCGAAACGGTATGCCAAATCGATTACCCGAAAGAACATCTGGAAATTCAGGTATTGGATGATTCGACAGATGAGACCCAGGAGATCGCCAAAACCTGCGTGGAAAAGTACATCCATCAGGATTTTGATATTAAATATATCCACCGTACAGACCGGGTCGGCTATAAAGCTGGGGCGTTGAGCGAAGGCCTCCTGCAGTCCAATGGCGAGTTTGTTGCTATCTTTGATGCTGATTTTATCCCTCCCGCCGATATCCTGCAAAAAATATTACCCGGGTTTGTCGATGACCGGGTCGGCATGATACAGAGTCGCTGGGATTATCTGAACCGGTCGTATTCCCTGCTGACGCAGGTGCAGGCGATGATGCTGGATGGCCATTTTATCATGGAACATGGGGCTCGGTCCCAATCGGGTCTATTTTTTAATTTTAACGGTACCGCAGGCATATGGCGCCGGAAAAGCATTGACGAGGCCGGGGGTTGGCAACATGATACCTTGACCGAAGATCTCGATCTGAGCTATCGGGCCCAATTGAAAGGCCAACAGTTTATTTTTCTTGAAGAAGTGACGTCACCGTCGGAATTACCGATCGAAATGAACGCCTTCAAATCCCAGCAGCATCGGTGGTCTAAAGGCTCTATACAGACCGCCAGGAAATTGTTGCCGACGGTGTTACGCAGCAGCCTGCCATTTCGCGTGAAGCTTGAGGCGCTGTTCCACCTGACCAACAATATCGCCTATATGCTTATGCTCATGCTTTCTCTGCTCATGTTCCCCTCCATTGTGATCCGGGTCCAGGCCGGGTGGATCAGCTCGTTCTGGATTGATCTGCCCTTCCTGATGGCCGCCACGATATCGGTCTCTCTCTTCTACCTCTTTTCGGAACGGGAGGTAGACTCTGTGCGCTGGAAACAGCGTATTCTGTATCTGCCGTTTTTGATGTCTATCGGTATCGGCATCTGCATCAACAACACCAAGGCTGTGATCGAAGCACTTATCGGCCACTGGTCCGAGTTTCAGAGGACGCCGAAATACGGCATTCAAGGACAGACGGGCCGCTGGCAATGGATGCGGTATCGGGGCATTAAAACGTGGTTGCCTGCCTTGGAACTGCTGTTTGCATTTCATTTCGGTCTGCTCATCTATTATACGGCGGTAAATAAGATCTATAGCTCCGTCCCCTTCTTGTGTCTCTTCTTTTTTGGTTTTCTCTATGTCGGTCTGACTTCGGTATGGCCATCGGGCCATCGGGCGGCGAAGTGAGGATGAAAAGTAAATCAGTATTTACAATATTTTCAACGCATGGATTTATTACACCATAGCATTTGTCCTTTCATCCGCGCTTACTTTCGTTTTTTATAAATATGGAAAAACTCATCTCCATCTTCGGTCTCTTCACCATGCTGGCACTGGCCTGGATGTTGTCGGAAGATCGGCTACGCATGGATTGGCGGCTGATCGGTAGTGGGATCGGCCTGCAATTGGCACTGGCCATTTTACTGCTGCATACCGGGCCCGGCCAGGCTGCTTTCAGTTTTGCCAGAGCAGGTGTAGATCGGGTGATCGGGTTCTCGAATGATGGGCCCCGGTTTATATTTGGTGATCTGGTGCAGACGGCCCCCATAGGATTTTCTGTCCTGCCTATGGTGATTTTTGTTTCTTCGATCACCAATGTGTTATTTTATCTCGGCATCCTGCAATGGGTCGTTCGGCATATGGCCCGGTCTATGAATTTGCTCATGCGAACCTCCGGTTCAGAGTCTCTCGCCGCATCCGCCAACGTATATCTGGGGATATCTACAGCACCGCTCGTGGTGGTTCCGTATCTAAAAACTATGACCCGATCGGAAATCATGGCCCTGATGACGACCGGCATGGCGACCGTAGCTGGTTCCGTTCTGGCTGCATATGTGACCCTCGGGGCCGATGTCGGCACCGGCGGCGTTAGTCATCTCGAAGATCATGACGCCGGAAACGGAAACTTCACCGACGATGGGTGTCGTGACGATCGATATTCAGAGACAGGATGTCAACCTGCTGGATGCAGTTTGCCGCGGTGCTTCCGACGGCCTTAAACTGGCGTTGAATATTGCTGCGGTGCTTATCGTGGCTATCGCCTTTGTTGGTCTGTATAGCTGGGGGCTGTCCTATTTACCGCATATCGGCGGTGAATCGCTCAGTCTGGAAGGCACATTGGGATGGCTTTGTGCACCGCTGGCGTGGCTCATGGGGGTCCCCTGGGAAGAGGCCCAACAGGTCGGTATGCTGATTGGTAAAAAACATATTGAACGAATTTTTCGCGTATCAGGGATTAGGCACCATGAAGGCGCAGCTTTCGCCCCGGTCGGTTGTTATAGCCACATATGCCCTGTGTAGCTTTGCTAACTTTGGTTCCATCGCGGTAATGATCGGCGGGACCGGTGGTTTGGTCCCTGAACGACGAAAGGACATCGCCCGGTACGGGATCCGCTCCTTAATCGGTGGTACGCTTGCAGCGAATATGGCGGCACCATTGCCGGTCTGCTTATTTAATAATGGGCAAAGACTTCAGGATAATCACCAATCACCAGTAACCAATCATCAATCACCATGGGCTCTCGAATTCTCATTACCCTTACTATCCTCATCAGCATTGGCTTGCTCCTCCTCACCCATCAGTTGACGGGAGAACGAAGAAGCATTGTTCGTATTCAAACGGATGTGACGGATCAGGACCATCAGGCTATCGGAAAAAACATCCGTTTTGACTTGCTCAGGACCAGCCTAACAGGGCTTCTGGATTCTCTCAGTCAGATCGATGTGTTGTCTACACCGAGGCAGGTGTTTCGTATTGTTGAAGATGAACAACGGGAAGCTTTTCTGAGAAGTGCCATCGAACAGAAGGGTTTTCTATTATCGCGCATAGGCACTCGGGGCCTATATTCTATCGAACGCGCCCGGTCGGCCTACATCGAACATATTCTTCCCCAGCCTGCCCTGTCGGATATGATCGAAGCCGTGGGCCAATTACACGGCCCCTTATTTGATTTGCCCGTGCTCGTAAATGCTCCTGCTATCTGGCCGGAACACCTCCATCGAGAGCATCGGCTCTACAATCCGATGCGGGAGATACTGGTGGATGAAGCTACCGGGGCTGCACCTGATGCCCGTACCTATGAACTCTTCGATGCTTGGGGGCGGGCGCTTAAGGCCTACATTGTTTTATACCATAGAGATCTGCTTGAACGATCAATCTTTACCACGGGCCTGTATCGTGAATGGTCTATTGCCTCGGCCGAAACGGATTCACTTGGGGAGGCGACGATGCCGCCGGTGCCCTACGGCACCTATTGGCTCGCAGGACATGATCCAACAGATGTCATGCAACTGGCCAGAATCCATCATCTTCGGATGCTCCAACGTCTCCATCCTGCACTCACGAATCTCCCACGCCTCCTAAGCTGGGACAGACCGATCCTCGTCAACCAGGCGGATCAGCTGGTTACAATATCCCCGGCAGAGGACGTCATCCGTCCTTAGTCTACGCTTCCCACAAACAACAACATGTTGCCAAAATGGCTCAATATGGTCAAAATGGCAATGTCGTTATGGCTTGCCATTTCTAAATGGCGTGTTATATTGTATTGGGTCGGGTGGCAAGTGCCTTATGGTCGAAAGGATAGATCGGAATTAAATGGTTATTTTACAATAGGTTAAATGTTAAATATTCAATTTTATATATCTTGGCACGACAATTGCTCTTCAAAGGGTTGGATTTAAAAAAGATTCGGATGATGTAGTATTTACCAGAGGAGCTGAAACATGCTCTTAATTTTATTACTCTAGAAAGGGGTAGATGTAATGTCAGTACAACCTTTAGGTGATCGTGTTTTGGTCAAGCGTTTGGAAGAAGAAGAAGTTCAGCGCAGTGGTATTATTATTCCTGATACAGCCAAAGAAAAACCTCAGAACGGCGAAATTATTGCAGCCGGGCCGGGTCGGGTCGGTGACAATGGTGACCGTATTGCCCTGGAAGTAAAAGTCGGTGACAAAGTGCTGTTCGGCAAATATTCCGGTACAGAAGTCAAATTGGAAGACGAAGAATACCTCATGATGCGTGAAGAGGATATTCTGGGTATCGTACAGTAAGGATGGCGGTCGAGAGCAATCTAGGCCAGAAGATTACAGAGGCTATGATCATACAAACATGAGGAGTTGAATGTGGCAAAGCAGTTGATATTCAGGGAAGAGGCACGTCGTGCTATACTGGACGGTGTAGAGACCCTGGCCAAAGCCGTAAAAGTGACGCTGGGGCCGAAAGGTCGTAATGTCGTACTCGATAAAAAATTCGGTTCGCCGACTGTGACCAAGGACGGGGTGTCCGTGGCCAAAGAAATCGAGTTGAAGAACCCGTATGCAAACATGGGTGCGCAGATGGTGAAGGAAGTCGCTTCGAAAACCAGTGATATCGCTGGTGACGGCACCACAACGGCGACCGTGTTGGCGGAATCCATTTACCGCGAAGGTCTTAAGAACGTGACCGCCGGGCACAATCCCATGGGCATCAAGCGGGGCATCGAAAAGGCTGTTGAGTCTGTGGTCGCACAGATCAAAGCCAGCAGCAAGCCTATCAGTGGCAAGAAAGAAATCGCTCAGGTCGCGACCATCTCTGCCAACAATGATAGCGAGATTGGTGATCTGATTGCCGATGCCATGGACAAAGTCGGTAAAGACGGTGTGATCACGGTCGAAGAGGCCAAGAGCATGGATACCATGCTGGATGTGGTCGAAGGCATGCAGTTCGATAAAGGGTATATATCACCCTATTTCGTAACCGACTCGGAACGCATGGAATGTGTGATGGAAGATCCGTATATTCTCATCCATGAGAAGAAGATCAGTGCCATGAAAGACTTGTTGCCTATACTTGAAAAAGTTGTGCAACAGGGCAAATCATTACTGATCATCGCCGAGGATGTAGAAGGTGAAGCACTGGCCACGCTGGTCGTAAACAAGTTGCGCGGTACCATGAAAATCGCGGCTGTCAAGGCCCCGGGTTTCGGTGACCGTCGTAAGGCCATGCTTGAAGACATTGCCATTTTGACCGGTGGTCGGGTTATCACAGAAGACATCGGCATCAAATTGGAAAATGTAAGCTTTGAAGATTTAGGTCAGGCCAAGCGCATCACCATCAATAAAGATGAATCGACGATAATCGAAGGCGCTGGGGACCAATCAGAGACCGAAGGCCGTGTTTCTCAGATTCGTCGTCAGATTGATGATACCACCTCCGATTACGATCGAGAAAAACTGCAGGAACGTCTGGCCAAACTGGCTGGCGGTGTCGCGGTGATCAATGTTGGTTCGGCCACCGAGACAGAGATGAAAGAAAAGAAAGCCCGTGTGGAAGATGCTTTGCATGCCACACGCGCAGCGGTAGAAGAAGGCATTGTGCCTGGTGGTGGCGTTGTTTATGTGCGCGCTATCTCGCTGCTGGACGGTGTTGATGCGATCGGTAGCGATGAAGAAGTAGGCGTCAATATTATCCGTCGGGCCCTCGAAGAACCTCTGCGGCATATCGCAGCCAATGCTGGCGGCGAAGGTTCGGTGATTATCGAACACGTCAAAGAGAAAGAGGATTCGGTCGGCTATGATGCCAATACAGGCGAGTACGTGGATATGCTGGTTGCTGGTGTACTTGATCCCGCCAAAGTATCCCGCGTTGCTCTGCAAAATGCTTCCAGTATCGCGGCACTTCTGCTGACAACCGAAGCCTTAGTTACGGATATTCCGGAAAAAGAAGCTCCGGCACCTCCGGGTGGTTATGGCGGCGGCGGCGGTGGCGGTATGGGCGGTATGGGCGGCATGGGTGGTATGGGCGGCATGATGTAAAGTGGCTGTCTGCGAATAAACAAACCGGCGTCGGCGGTTCATCGCCGATGCCGGTTTTGTATATATGGAGAAAAAAATGCCGACCTACGAGTATCGATGTAATGCATGCAAGCACGAATTCGAGGTGTTTCAGACGATAACTGCGGAACCGCTTTCAGATTGTCCTGAATGCGAAGGTGAGGTGACGCGGCTTATCAGCGGTGGAGCAGGGTTTCTGTTCAAAGGGGATGGGTTCTATACGACGGATTATCGTAGCGAGAACTATAAAAAAGGTGAGAAAGCGGAAAAAGAGGCCAATGCCCCGAAATCCGATTCGTCTAAATCCGATTCGTCTAAATCCGATTCGTCTAAATCCGATTCGTCTAAATCCGA
>Ga0114999_10000175_pt1 | contig 93731 bp, 92 predicted proteins | sample ArcticOcean_MG_C_3_FD_89820 | JGI IMG/M metagenome (GOLD analysis project Ga0114999, IMG submission 89820) | Marine microbial communities from western Arctic Ocean - ArcticOcean_MG_CB8_126 | ecosystem: Environmental > Aquatic > Marine > Oceanic | place: Arctic Ocean: Canada Basin | collected...
CGCGCCGTTGAAGCCGTTGTCCAGAGTCTCTACAAAAGTAACCGATATGGATTTAACAGCTTTGATCTCGCCATGCCGTTGATGCGTCAGCACCGCATTGGCCGTAAATGGCAGGCGGGGATGCGGGAACAGCAAGGTGATTTTTTCGGGATGTTGAGCGCCAGTCCGATTATCATATCGCCAGGCTCGTCGATGATATTACAAACCCTGCTGACCTCGCAGATGTCCCAAGGCGGGCATCTGGTTGAATCGAGCTCTGCCTATGGACATCTTTCCATGGCTGCTGGTTGGTTCCAGCGTTCCGGCGTGCCGGTGGAGGTAACCCGGGTGCCCCTTGGTCCGGAATACCGTGTTGATCTGGATGCCATCCGGGATGCTATTATACCTGGCAAGACGAAATTAGTAGGTGTGACCAATCCGAACAACCCGACGGGGACCATTGTTGATGCCGCCCAGTTAAAACAATTTGTAGCCAGCGTACCGGAAGATGTGATTGTCCATGTAGACGAAGCCTATTTTGAGTTCATACGCGAGCCGGACTATCCCAGCGCGATCTCCTGGGCGCTTGACCATGAAAATGTTATCGTGACCCGCACATTTTCAAAAATCTACGGTCTGGCTGGTATGCGTATGGGTTATGCCGTTTGTAATCCGAAGTTGACCGGTCGTCTGTTGCCGTTCATCGGATTTCCTGATCTGAATTTGAGTTCTATGTCCCTTGCCGGCGCTATTGCCGCTATGGACGATGAGGATCATGTTCGCCGGACCAAACAGGTGACGGATGAGGGCAAAGATTATCTCATGAAAGAGGCCGAAGCGATGGGGCTCGAGTCGGTGCCGAGTCATTCCAATTTCATGTTAATTAACTTTGATAAAGACACCAAGGCCATTGTAGATGCTCTGGCCGAAAAGAAGGTTTTTGTCCGCTATCCCGGCGATGCCCCTCCCTTCGGCGATTGGGGATTACCGACGTCTATCCGCGTCAGTATCGGTACCGCCGAAGAATTGGAAGCCTTCGTTAACACGCTAAAGGCAGTAATGAAGACGCAGTCGTAAAGTTGGTGAGTTGGTAAGTTGAGAGCGCAGGGGGCCTGTTTAACCTCCTGCGCTTTCTTTCGTATAATCCACCTCTTCCTCATCATCTGTTGGAGACAATGAGGGTTCCAGTATCGTCGTCTGCACAGAGGATTTCCGCGCCAGTTCAAGATGTGGTTTGAATTCGGTGGTGTAGAAGTCGAGGAGGGTTAAAAAGATGGCGGCGATAATGGGGCCCAGGATAAAGCCCATGATGCCGAACATAGTGATGCCGCCCAGCGTGGAGAAAAAGATCAACAGATCGTGCATATTGGCATCACGGCCCACCAGTCGGGGGCGCAGTAAGTTATCTATATTGGAAATAACAACAATCGTCACGACCATGATAATCACGCCGGACCAGAGATAGCCCTGTACAAGCTGGACGAACGCGGCGGGATACAGCACCAACCAGGTGCCGGTCAGTGGTATAACCGACAGGACAACCATAACCGCCCCCCAGAGTACGGGTGAAGAGACACCGCAGAGCCATAGTGTCAGACCACCAAGGGTCCCTTGAATGAGGCCGATTAGCATGGTGCCCTTGATGGCCGCCCGTGTCACGGATCGGAATCGATTGATCAGTGCATCTTCATACGCATCACCAAGGGGACTGATAGACTTCAGGTAGGTTACCAGCCGGTCCCCATCCCGGAAGAAATAAAACATGGTAAAGAAGGTAATCGTTACGTCAGCCAGCAGTTGTAATGTGCTCCGTGACGTGATATTCAGAATGGTGCCCACCAGCCCTCCCAACCCTGTAATCGCTTCATTCAGGTACGTCTGCCATTCGATATCCTGGACCATCTCTTCGATCATGCCCACCGGTAAATTACGCAACCATTCCGAACTGTTTATAAATGAAGTCAATGTGAAGGTGTCATCGATAATACTCGCGGTCACCCAGACCTTCACCGTATTGTAGAATGAAATGGCTTCCCGGGCGATCAGATAGCCAAGGAAGTAAGAGGGAATCATAATGCCCAGCAACAGGATAAGACAGGACAGCAGTGCACTCAGAGAATGTCGGTTATGCGTGACGCGACACAACCATTTTTTGAGTGGATAGAACAGTCCGGAGAAGACGGCCGCCATGATAATAGGAATGACGAACAGCTTAACCATATCGAAAAAGATCCACGCAATCCCAACCAGAGAGACGATTAAGAGGTATCGCCGATACTGCCGTAACTGATGCCGATACTGATCGCTGGCCCTCTTGCCCGGTTGTTCTGATGAGATGTCGTGTTCCACAATAACCTCAAAGGTAAACCATATTTCGTACGATATCTTTATATGCCATCAAGCCCAGGTCCAAAACACCCTGATACGGATGCATCTGTTATAAAATACTTCGAAATGAAGAAAATAACAATTTTTTAAATGCCTAACTCGGTTTTGGAAACAGCCGGTCGAGGAGTCTGTCCATCCAGCGTCTGGGCAGGAAACGACTTAAGAATAACAGCAGCTTGATTTCCGAATTAATAATAATCAGGAACCTTCCGCCTGTGCATCGGCGCAGGATCTTAGCCGCAGCCGCCTCGGGTGCCATTGACGCACCACGGGTGTCAGCGATTTTCAGCCACGCGGGTAGCGATGTCTGCTCCTGGTGGAACTGCGGTGTATCGATGTCAGAAGGACAGGCGACATAGACCGAAATACCCCGGCGTAACAGCTCCCGCCGCCAGGCTTCCGCAAAGGTACTCACACCAGCTTTAGCCGCGCAATAGGCTGTATAGCCTGCGACGCCAACCAGACCGAAGCCGGAAGAGATACAGAGCACACGAGCACCGGATGATAAGAGGGATTCAAAAGCTCGGGCTGTCTGTATGGTCCCCCACAAGTCGATCTCGATGTCTGCCTTCAGGGCCGCCATATCCTGCGCGTCTTCCAGGAGTTCGACATGAACGACACCCGCATTCAATATAAGAAAGTCTATTTTCGGAAACTGTGTTTGAATCACCTGACGAGTCTGATCCAGATCTGCCTGGCTGGTTACATCGCATACAAACCCTTATGCCTGTTCGTCCACCTGACGAAGTTGTGTAACGGCCTCATCCAGCCGCGCTTTGTTGCGTGCCAGAATGACAGGCGTGTAGCCTTCATGGGCTAATTGGACGGACATGGCCAGACCAAGCCCGGATGAGCCGCCAGTGATCACGGCGACGAGTTGGGTATCTGATGTCATACATGCCTTTAAGTAGGGGCAGATTTGCGTGTCTGCTCAGATTAACATAGCCTCATAACCGAACAACCAGCACAAAAGCCAACACACCAACAACCAACCCCCCCACCAGATCCAGAATATAGTGCTGTTTTGTCAGCAGGGTAGATACACCAATCAGCACAGCCCATAGGGTCAGACCGCCACCGATTAAATGCCCATGATAATACCAGCCTACAAGGGCACTGAACAGACAGTAGCCGAAATGCATGCTTGGAAACACATTGTATGGTCCCGATAATCGTTGGAACCGGACCAGCATATACGTAGAAAACCCGACAACCGCCAGGTCTTCCCGCCGGACGGCGGTGCTTGGAAACACTACATAGCACAGGCTGCCGATGCCCACCAGAAACAGATAGCCCCACAACACTTTACCGAGGTCGGGATGAGTAATCATAAGGACATAACCCAGCAGTCCGAGCACATAGGCGGAGAAGTAGGGTAGAGCAAAGCCGGGGATAAACGGCAGGCGGACGTCCAGTACGATGTCAGTCCGGTGGTGCCTGGGGCGGCGGCTCACATACCTGTTGATGCCCAGGTTGAGGGCGGCCCAGAACGGCAGGACAATCAGCGGAATATAGGGAAGCCAGTTTTCCATTGCCATAATGGGGTTACGGATTCTGTCAGTGGGATTCGCTAATTTATCAACTCATGTTAAGATATTAGCTGTTGCCAATTACACAAAATAATTTATCTACTGAGGTGACGCAAAACAGGCTTTAGCATCCGCGTGTTTTGCACCTGAGTTTTGATGAATCTACACCCGACCTGCGGCATCTTGTCGTCCTTTAAACATGGTACAGACATGGCCCAACCCACAACAGCCGTCATTCTTGCTGCCGGCAAAGACGATCGGCTCTCCGATGTATTGCCGGACAGGCCCAAAGGCTTTCTTGACCTGAATGGCCAGACGTTAATCGAGCGTTCTATACAACAGCTTCGGTCTGTTGGCGTTCAGGATATTATCATCGTAACCGGCTATGGCGCAAAATTTTACGAGGACTTGACGCATCGAGAAAATGACGTTGTGCTCGTACACAATCCGGACTTTGCCACGACAGGCAATATGTATTCGCTCTATTGTGCCCGAGAATATATTCACTCGTCTTTTCTTCTGCTGGAATCAGACCTGATCTACGAGAACAGAGCGCTGACCGTCTTGATGACGCATCCGAAAAAAGAGGTCGTTCTGTTGTCCGGACTGAAGGATACTGATGATGGGGTATACGTCTATACGCAGAACAATCGTATTGTTCATATGTCGAAAAAACAGAATGATCATCCGGCGAAGATCGAAGGAAAACTGGTCGGTATCGTAAAGCTATCCCTTGATGGATTTAAGGCGCTTGTCGCCTATGCAGAGGAACGATTTACGCATGATATGACCTTCTATTATGAGTTCGGCTTAACGGATATTGCCGAAACGGCTGACATCCATCATCATAAAATAGAAGATCTTGTTTGGGCAGAGATTGATACGCTTGAACATCTGGAATGGGTTAAGCAAGATATTATCCCGAGACTCAATGGTTTATAATTATGTGGGAGAGTCGTCTATCTGAGGCCCGTGTTGTCCAGTGTTTTATAGCAGATACCTACCATGAGATTTAGTGTGTACAGTTTGCCCTTTTGTTCTTGAGCCAGTTTTCCTCTCCAGGACTGAGGTTGATATATTCCGGCAAGGATATACTCTGCCAACGCGTGATGGCTACAAGATGCAGTTTGACACTATGGTAGGACATGTTTTTAGAAGTGCAATAGCCCTTATTGGCCAGCCTTAAAACAACTTTGGCCTGGTCAGATCTTTTCTGCCGACCAGCCCGGATAATCGGCATTGAGTCCACCAGCCGACAGAGGATCATAAACCCTTTTTGAGGGCCTTGATCTACAAGGCGTTCTACGAATACTTCAAAAGCTTTTGAGCAACGATTTAATCGGTAGACATAGCCTTTTCGTATTTACTTAGCTCACGTTTATTTGGCCATCAACCCTTAGCTCCTTGGGCATCAGATTTTTTTTCATACCAATACCCGCTTTTTGGATCAAATACAGCATGGCGACCGATATACCGGTAGCAATGTTTCAGATAATCTTTAGGCTTTGCAGGTGCAAATGTTGTCTGACCCAGAAATAGGCGGTCAACAAGCGGGTAAATGTAGTCCACAGGAAATGCTTTCATATCAGCGGGAATACTGCTGATTAGGTAGGGCACCATTTTATTTCCTTTCTTGCCATAAAAGTAAATATCGGCATCAAATCCTTTGTAGCTGAAAAACAGTTTGGGCCCTTTGTGCCTATGTGACGTGTTGAAAAGTTTCAGGCCCCGTGGTAATTGGTGCCTGTTGTCCCAAATTTTGCCAAAGGATTCTTCAGGTGCGCCGTAGTCCAGATCAATGTCATGTGCTAATAAGCCTTTTTCTCGGTAGTAGCCCAGCAACGTGCCATATGCAAGCCAGTAATCTATTTCCAAATCCCTCGGGTAACTATTTGTGAGCGTATAAAATTGTTTTAATAAAGAAATTTTCCGAGCTGTATACCCGCCAGGGATAGAGTGAAAATAGATTGAAATAAATCGTTCTAAATACTGCTTAAGTCTCAAAACCATAACTATTTGATTATATCTAATGCAAACGCATGTAAATTTTCAATGAGCTTGCGATTGATCATCGGCTCATGCACTGCAAATCTCATCCAGGATTTTCCATCATTAAATTTTTCACTAACCGGCTTGAGGTACATGTTGTGATTCGATAAAAAAGAATCACACATGCGGCCCATGGTTATCTTATCAATAGTCAGACATGCGAGTAAATAATCACCACCACTTGGAAATACTTTTTCGACAAACTGCACCGTACTCAAATCGTCGAAAAGTACCTTACGATCCTGTTTGACTAACTCCAGCGACGATTTGTATTGAGATCGATATTTCAGAAGGACCTCCAGAAAATTTTCTGCGATGGTATTCATGTTCCAAATAGGAATCTCTTCAAGGAGGGTGTCAAGAAATGATTGGTTTGATGTATAGCAATAGCCAATCCGTAGACCGGCCACGCCGAGGCACTTGCTTAGACTTGTAATCACAATCAGATTATCCAAAGAGGTCAACTTCAGCTGCTCGATTAATGAGGTCTCATCACTAAAGTCAATGAAGGATTCATCCACTATAATTGTCTTGGCAGGATGGTTTTGAGCAAAATTAAATATCCAGTGAGAAGGGATAAGACTACCTGTCGGATTGTTAGGGTTGACAAAGATCACAATATCTACGGTAGAGGCTTCAATTTCTGTGAGATCTATACCTACCTGATCCTTATAATGTAAGGCATTTGGAAATACACGGTGATAATCCCCGAAGGTCGGACTAGGGTGCATAACTGTCTTACTTTGAAAGAATCGGCGCATGATGGGAAACAACTGCGAAATACCGTTTACGGCTACTATATTTTCTTCTTCACACTGTAGAAAATAGCTCATTTTACGATTTAATATTTTTTGCGAAGAGCCATAATCGTGAATGGTTTCGCCCAGATTATTTTTGAGTTCGGAGAGAAGATCCTCTGGTGGGAAATACATATTGCGGAGATAACAAAAATCCGTTACTTCATAATTCCAGAATCCACCGTATGCCTGGTCAAGAATTTGTTTTCGGTTCTCTTCAAACATGAATTTTGCGATTTGAAGATCATTGGGATCATCAATTTCCATCCATTTTTCCCCTTCAAGGATGGCCGCATGGATCTGCTCTGTTCGCAAATAGATGATCACGCCCAGAATTAATTCATAATAGCTGTCTTTAATCTTACGCGTATAATAGGCGAGTAACTCTCGAAAGGAACCAAAACAGAAAGCCGGTCATCGGTGTTTCAGTAGCAAAAGGACATAATTATGACCTATCGCATGCATCACCTGACCATCGACAGCCCCGTCGGTCGGATCCTACTTATCGCCGAAGAAGAGGTCTTGACGCGTCTGGAATTTGTAGGCAGACCACATGCCCGGGGCATCCCCGAGGATGCATCCGTCGGCAGTGCGTTTCTGGACGAAGTTCATCGTCAGATAGAAGCTTACTTTTCAGGATCATGCCATACATTCAATGTGCCGCTCCGCTTGAAAGGTACCCCCTTCCAAAAAAGCGTCTGGCAAGCGCTGTTGGAGATTCCCTTCGGCGCTGTATCCAGTTACGGCCGTCTCGCCGCACAGATAGGTCGACCTACCGCTATCCGGGCTGTAGGCGCCGCCAATGGCCTGAATCCCATCTCGATCATTGGCCCCTGTCACCGGATAATAGGTGAAAACGGGCATTTAACCGGTTATGCCGGTGGCCTGGAAGCGAAACAGTGGTTGCTTCAGCACGAGGGGCATCGGGTGGAAAGCGGCTTGGTGAGAACGTAAGCGTATGGGAAAGTGGGTGGTATGTCGGAGGGCGAAGCCGTGTAACGTTCATTTTATCATCAATATGTTTTGATCGCTTCCGTGCGCTCCGTGCCTCCTCCGTGTCCTCCGTGGTTAAAATGGGTGTGAAGCAGAAACAGGTGGATGGTTTTTGCGCTTGCCAAGCTGGTCGGTGATGTGAGATATTGAAGGGGCAGGCACAGGGGAATAGCCTTACGCGGAACTATATCTTATCAGGTTAAGCTACCAGATAGATTTACATCTACCGGATTTTGATACAGGAGGCAGCATTATGAGTTCCAGCCAGGAACATGGTATTAAAGCGGTGAATCAGGAGTATACCCAACACGACCAGGTGAAGAAAGAGCAGACCTATAATCTGGCCGAAGGTGCAGCCGAAGAACAGTATGACGAAGAAACGCAGATTAAAACCTGCGATATGAGTCAGTTTTACCACGGCGGTTCGGAAGGCAAGGCGCAGTTTGCCCGAGAATTGGGTGAGGCGATGGAAGGCATTGGTTTTGTCGTCCTCGAAGGGCATGGCGTGCCGATGACTTTGTATGAGCAGGCGCAGGAGAAGGTGGATGTGCTCTTCAAGACGGTGCCGTTGGAAGATAAAATGAAATACGAAGCGCATCGGTTCGGTTCGGTGAATCAGGGCTATTTTCCAATCAAGGAAACCAGCCGGATGCATCCCGATCTGGTAGAAGGCTGGGTCTTCTGCCGCCGGGCGTTTAACCTGGGCGAGAACCCCGATTATAAGGAATCTGATTTCTGGCCTGTAGAAGGTTACGAACCGTTTTTCCGTCAGATTGTACAGGCGCATGAAAAGCTGATCCAGCCGCTGATGCAAAGTATATTCACCTACCTTGGGTGCGATCCGCATCTATATGATGAAAAATTGACGAAAACCAACTTCGGGTTCCGCCTTAATTATTATCCGCCCATCAGCAAAGAAGATGATGAATCCGGTGCCGGGCGTATGCTGGGCCATGAAGACGTCGATTTTTTTACCATTCTACCCTCCCACGGGGTGGATGGGCTGCAGGTGCTCAATCGGGAAAACATGAAGTGGATTCGACTTAATCCACCTGAAGGCAGTATCGTGCTCAATATCGGCGATTATATGCAGATGATTACCAACGATCGCATGCCGTCCACCACCCACCGGGTCAGTAAACCAGTGCACAAAACGATGTATGACACCCCACGCATCAGCATCCCCATGGCCGTTTATGTATGGGAAGACGAAATACTTGAAGGCCTACCGGGCCTGGGAGAGCCGAAGTATGAGCCGATCTCAGCCGTTCAGTTTCATACACGGACGACAAGTAAGTATTACGGGGATAATTATGCGGTGGATAAGTAATGTGGGTGTTCGTTGCTGATACCACGGCCGGTCGTTCGATGTAGAAGGACGCTGTCGGGATCAGCCTTGCGAACCAGACAGCGTCCTTTTCTAAATAAAGTCCGTCAACCCTGGTATTCACAGCCTGGGTTTTGCCTACATAGGGCCTCCTGAATATAAGCCCGCATGCCACGATGTTTTCACTTTTGTCCTGCCGAAAAGATGCAGATAACCAGCCGACCTTCCCGCCTCAGGCCAGACTCGGGGGTAAACTGTGGAAAGATCTGACATCGCTTTTCCCATCACCCATTAATGTGAGAACAATAGATCTACTTCGGATGGTATGATCGGGCGTCCGTTTTCGTTAACGGCTGTGGCGATAATCCGTGCCCGAAGAATCGGTTTTTCCTCTATATCTCTCTTGTTTTCCGTATCGCCTTCGCTGTTTTCCCTATGTCCTGCCATGCGATAAATCTCCTGCTCAAATACGAACCGGACGCGAGACAGCCGACTTACATTCAAACTTACGACGAAGGTATCTCCACTGCGTAAAGAGCCTTTATAGTCGATTTCGGTCCGTATCACCACGATATTGATGCCTTTTTTCGCGAGGTCCACGACGTCGAGACCTACGGCTTTGGCATATTCATGACGCGTGTGCTCCAGGTAGTTGAGGTATATGGCGTTATTGACAATGCCCTGGAAGTCACATTCATAGTCTCGAACGGACAGGGGAAGGGAGAAGGGTAAATTGTTGATTGTTGATTGTTGATTGTTGATATTTTTATTGGGTGGTGTTTGCATGTTTAATTTCCGAAGTGGAGGGCGAATAGGTCGGCGTCTTTCAGGGTGAACTTCAAGCGTATGGGGGTATTGGCGAGGCGGGACAGGTCGTGGGGGGGATTCCAGGTGATGGGGGCATCGAGATGATCGCCGAAGATGGGAGTCATCTCGTTTTCGGTGAAGCCTTCGATGGGCTTTCCTTCTGCATTCTGTATTGCTACGGTAATGGAGCCGACCGCCGATGTAGAATAGTTTAGATAAAGTTTTGAGCCGTTAAAGGTCAATGGCTTAGTAAGGATTTCACCGCCGTGATAGCCAGCGCGGACGGAGGCGAAGCCGTGGGGGCGGATCGTCAGGCGCTGCAGGGCGTTGGTGCGCCAGCCGTAATGGGCGGCGGCGTACATGGACCATTCATCCGGGGCGGTTTCGACAAGGCCCACGGCTGGCGTCTGGTTGCGGTGCGTCCAGTTTTGTTGGGCCATACCGGGACGGAGCCAGGCTTCCATAAAGGTTCGATCCCAGTGAACCCCGTCGCGGCTGGTCATGAATATGGCATCGGAGATGCCGTCGCCCGGATAGTCCATCCCTTCGGTGTTTTTTGTCCGTTCCGGTACGAATCGCATGGGAAACGACAGCAGCATATGTTCGGCACCGGGGCATGGGATCGTGGCATTGGTATAGAAATGTTCAAAGGGGATATCTTCATCGTAGACATGGGGCACGGGCGTCGTCCAGTGTATAAAATCATCCGAGGTACAGCTCTGAATAGCCCGGATGCGCGCCCCCTGGACGTTTTCAAGGTAGCGGCTGAAGATACGATAGCAGCCTGCGTGCGGATCCCATAGGGGCACATTGACCGAGTCGAACGCGCCGGTGATATCGAGCGGCCCTTCCTGGATACGTGACCAATGGAGACCGTCCGCAGATGCAAAGCCGTGGAGATTATTTTTACCGGAGCCACCCACGGCTTTGAAGCGTTGTTCAGGAGATGCCTTGGGATTCCCATCAAGAAAGACACAGAAATTATGCGCTTCGTAGCCCCGGTAGAAGATATTATTCTCTGTCGAACCTGCTGTTTCAATCAGACCGAGATTCGGGCGTTCAAAATCAATGCCATCGTCACTAACCAGGAGGTTGCCTGTTTGCGTGTCATGCCACCCGTCGGGCAGGTTCCGGCTGACCGGATGATAACCCCGGTAGTAGATCAGAATACGGTCTTCTGTTTGTATCAGGTTATAGCAAGCGGTACAGGCGTTTTCCAGCGGTTCTTCTACCTGAAAGACGGTCTCTCGGCGAACAGGTTCGTGTAGATGGAGATGGGCGTCTGTCAGCGTGTCAATCAAGGTATGATCGACGAACAGTTCGCGGCGTGATCCGATGTTAATGGGCGGCATAAGGGCTCCGGGGACGGAAAAGCGATTGGTGATTGGTGATTGGTGATTGAAAAGACAGTTTTTATCTTGAACTTACATTAAAAGACTATTGTGATGCGGATAATGGGGTTTGTCAATAGGATTGAACAGAAGATAGCCATTTGTTATCGGTTCTTAGAAAGCCAGCAATTTTGAGCCAAAGGTATCCTCTAATTCTCCCAATTGAAAAAGCGTCTTTGCCAGATCCGTCCAGCGTTTGTCGACAGTCAGAGTGTGACACCGGCCGAATAATTCAGCGTAATCGAGTGCTCTTCTGGCGCTGATTTTGAATAGAAAATGCTTCATCTGATTTTCCGTCCCGCCAGACACCTCGTCTCCGCCCACGTACTCTTATAAAGCCAGAATGAGCCAGGCCGTAAGCCTGTGAGCACTTCGATCAAAGAGGGATCTATGCGTTCTCCTGCCGTGGCCAGAAGTATCGCGGTTGAAATTGCATATCAATGAGGACCATTCCCAATATATTTAGTCGTGGGGGCCTCCTCCTTAGATATACATTAAGACGAACGGAAGGCTATACATAACAGGCTATTAAATGTTTCCCTGAAATGGTCTGTGTTTTTTTGCAGCTTATTTAACGCTCAACTTTTTTGTGATCAACGAAGGAGATCATCATGCTGAAACTCACCCATGCTGTTGTGGACATCGCGATTACATGCAGCCATTTTGAGGAATCCTTACATTTTTATCGGGATCTGTTGGGGTTGGAGGTGACCCTGGATATTGAGATTCCGGATGATGTGGCGGTCGGTGCGGGGCTGGCCCCAAGGGGGTTCCGGCAGGTGCGTCTCAAAGCGGGCGAAACTCTGATCAAGTTGATGGGCATCGAACCACCACCCGGACGTCGCCCGTCTGATTTTGTCGCCGGGGTGCGGTGGCTGACCTTTTTTGTGGAGGATGTGTATGAGACGAAGCGAGATCTTGAAGCTTTGGGCGTTCAGTTTTTGACCGATCCGGTTGGCGCGCCGGACGCGGGTGGTGTCGTGTGTGCGGTGGATCCGGATGGGATATTGATTGAGTTTGTGCAGATGTAGCCGATGGCCGATAACTTGCAGTCGATAAACCAGCCCCTTTCCAGAAGGCCGCTCATGTCGAAATCAAAACACACGCCCCGCGTTGATTATGATCAGATTGCTGAATTGTATGATTCACAACCGTTTCGAGGTAAGGAGGTAGATGCGAATTTACAGATTTTTCTGACCGAACAAACGACGAAGCAGATCGAACCGCTTTGTATTTTAGAGATCGGTTGTGGTACCGGAAATCAGTTGGTTGCAAATCGACCGGAGGTGCCAACCGCTCGTATGATGGGTATGGATCGATTCCGTGGTATGTTGAAGTAGGCCGAAGTTATAGATCTCATAGTAGGCTTCCGTCTCCCCACCGGTAAAGTCCCAACGACCTTCTTTCGGCCCATCTATGACATCAAAATTTTCGTACCCGTCGTTGATCAGGAATACAAAAGTGCTACGATCCAGATAGGACAGGGCCTGGTTCTCCAGGTCATTCCTTGCATCTTTTTCCGCTCTCTTAGCCTCAAACCGAATAGCAGAAATTAAATCAACGGATTCCCTCATCAGGACCCGCATGCGTTCCTCAAGATCACTCTCGCGGGCGATGGCACGTCCAAAGTCGGTAAATGCTTTAATGTCCTTCTCGTCGTTAATGTAGTCGTAGATGGCGTCAACGACCATTTTATTCCCGTGGCGACTGATGGTCATTTTCACATCATCAAATTGCTCGATGAGTTCTTTCTGCCGCTTGGCGAGCTTTTCATTTACCCGATCATAGACGACAGGAAGAATATCCTGGGATAAAAATACATAGTGAAGCCACTTATTATGATTTACGATCACGGCCCGTGCCGGCTGTATGAATATTTGGTCGCTGTTTTCTGTCTGTGATCCGGAGAGAACAAAATGCCATTCTTCTCTGGAGTCGTTATAAACCGGCTCAGGTGCCGGCTTAACGGCGGGGACCTCACCATTCCTGATCGTAATTGATTTTTGGCCATTAACTCTTTTTATCGTGGCGGCGTAGCGCTGCGTGAAATTAGCAGAGGAAACAAACGCGCCTTTCGGATCAGGCATTTGGAGGATATCGTTATTTAAGATTTCGTTAAAAATGACATCCTCACCAGTCTGTGCGTTTACCGGTGCCGTTATGACGGCTGCTGAAAACAGCAACACACCGATGACGGTACGCATTCGGCTTTTCCATATCGATAGCATATTCACTCCTTAGATGAGAGTACTTGCAGTATGTCGAGGTTATTTTCCAAATATAGACGCAAACCCCATGCCAACCTCCAATTTATAGGGTTGCATACCATAAACAATGGGTCGGATGCTCAACAACCGAATCAGTCCGGTACTATAGGATGTAGTTAAAATTATACACACCTTTTAAAATATAGGCTTTGAAGCCCACATTTCGGGGAGGTTGACCCATCCGTCTTTATTTTAAGACAGGGTCCGTACGAAATTTACGACGGGGACAGAGGATACGGTCTATACGCTTGTTGGTTTTTAGATCCTCAGGCTTTAACCGTTTCACAGATTTTATTTGCCAGATAATCCACAAGCCGTAAAAGCCCTTCCTCTCCGCGTTTGGCCGAACCTTGACGGGCGTCTTCTCCGAATTGAGCAAAGAGCGGCTCCTTCGTGTCGAAGACGACACCGGGATGGCGGGTTTCTTCGGGGGGCATACGGCCTGCCGGCCATGTATCAGCTTCGTCTCTGCCGGGCGTGAGGGCGTCCATCTTTACAAGTTCGGGGAATAGGGTGAGTCCGTAGGAGGTTTCTTCTCTGGCGGCATGGTCGCCGGGAAGTGGCACGGCCTCACCGCCGATGGAGGCTTCTGTGCCCCACAACAGGGTGACCTCCGGATAGGTCTCTTGAATGGCTGGCAGACAGTTATCCAGAATACCCTGCCAGGGATAATGTCCTGCCATGAGGACGATCACGCGAAAATCGAATGCAATTAATTGCTCCACGGTCGTCGTCAGCATGGCCGCTACGGCTTCGGGCGGCTGGTAGTGGGTCCAGAGGAAAGCATCATGCCCGCCGCCGGTTCCCCACCACATGATCGGCAGCATCACCCCGCCGGTACGCTCGGCGATGCGGATGCAGAGGCGCTCGGCTTTGATGCCGTCGTAGCCGACCGGCAGGTGCCAGCCATGGTGTTCGAGCAGGCCGAGCGGCCAGAAGGCAACGGGTGTCTCATCACGCAGGGCGTTCAGTTCGTCGGGGCGTAGTTCATGGTAGTGTCGCCAATGGGGCCTGGCAGGCATACAGTTATGAGAGTACTGTTGCTAGCGCTTCGTGATTCGTCGTGTCTGGGACGTAAGTCATTGCGTCTTTACAGGACAGGCTATATCCGTTCATCGCGCTTCGCTTTTCTGTTCTGGTTGATCATTTCATACAAAACCACGCCGGTCGCTACGGCCAGATTCAACGAGTCGCTGCGACCCACCATGGGGATGCGGACCGTACCATCACAGGCGGCGGCATGGTCTTCTGACAGGCCGTGCTGTTCACTGCCCATGCATAGCAAGACCGGCGATTTGTAGGGCATGGCCTGATAGTCGATTTTCGCTGCATCGGACGTGCCGATCATAGCCAGATGATGTTGCTTTTTCCAATCCTCTAATTCTGTCAGCGTCGTCCGTACTATACGTTGTGAGAAGATCGCGCCCATACTACCGCGTATGGCTGCCGGGTCGTAGGGGTCTGTGGTATCGCCCAGCAGGATAACGCCCGCTGCACCGACGGCGTCGCAGGTGCGCAGGATCGCACCCAGGTTTCCGGGATTCTGTACTTCTTCGAGAATGACCCAGGCCAGCTCGTCACCAGGCTGTATCTTTTCCAGGGTGGCCCATTGTTGATGGATGACCGCGCCAAGCCCCTGAGGCCCGTCCTTACGGGATAGCCCTTGAAATATCGTTTCGCTGACTTCTATAATCGAAATACCGTTTTGGGCCGCGGTTCGTACCGTTTCCTGTCCGATCTCACTGCGGAGTAAGTCGGGGGCAACGACAAGCGTATCGATGTCTGTCTGTAACGCTACGGCTTCGGTTACGAGACGGATGCCTTCCACAAAGAACAAGCCGGTTTCCCGCCGTGTTTTTCGCTGCGACAGGGCACGGATGTGTTTGATGCGTGGGTTGGAAGAGCTGGTGAGCATAGGTGCAGTTAGAAAATTGGAAAGTTGTTTATTTTCCATAGATTGTCCAGACGTCCGGAAAATCTATGCCTCATCAGGTTTCGTCATCGTATCCCACAACTGCTGCATCTCTTTGCTGGTGTTCAGCAGATCATCGAGCATCCCCTGTGTTTCGATACGGCCGTCTTTCACTGAATAGCCTCGGGGTCGGGGTGATGCAGGTGCATCGAGGCGGGATAAAGAACAGTTTGGGGGCTGTGACGGTCGTGCCATTCCATGTGATTTCGCCAGATGTTCTGGGGAGTAGCCCTGCAGCACACGGAGCAGTGTCGTTTTGCCACTGCCCTTCGTCCCATAATGACGGTAAACGAGCCGGGGCTCAGCGTCAAGTGTATCTTTTCGAGACCTGGATCCGTGCCAGGATAATGATAGGTCAGATCTCTGAAAAGTACCCGGTAATTTCAATTCCGGCATCTCATACGTTGCGGCCAGATACGCGTCAGCAGTATCTGGATGATCTATCGTACGCAGGCTTTGAAAATGCAGGTAAATAATATGCAAATATGAATGCGTTAGATCCTTTTCTGTCAGATTACCCGCATACATCTGTTCTATAGTCCCCGCGTGTCGCGTATGGCGCAGTCCGCTCGCTTGCTGGGCCCGGCGGCGCAATTGTCCCAGCAGACGACGTTCCTGGACGCGTTGCGATGGCGTTTTGTATAGTTTGCCGCTGAATCCGTGCGTCCGGCACCAGGTCTGGTATTCGGTGATACTGCGATGCCCCAACGTTAGAAATATGTGCCTGGAGAACGGCCTCATCATCTTGCCTTTCGGCCATCCGTTTTGCCGCCAGTTGCTCCTGACGTCGTTCTCGCCAGTGCTTCTTCACCGCCGGGTCAAACCCCTGTGCCTGGCACCAGATTCGGTACGCTTCTACCGAGGGGAGGTCCAGGGTTTTAAGATGGCGTTTAAAGGCCTCAATCTCTTTTGGTTTTAGTTGGGTAGGCATAGGGAAAACTGGTTCGGGCCCGAATTTCAAGTAAGTGCACCGTGCACCTATGGCATACAGATGAGCCAATGTCATTACACGGGTTGGGATGCATAGAAGGAGATATACTGGCGGATAGATGGACAATTTTATGCCGATGCGTGGTTCGGTTAGATGTTATCCAATATCCGAAATCCCGTCATGCAACGGCGTAGAGTCGATTTTTTGCTTCCAGGGTCACGCGCTTTGCATAATGATGGACCTGAACCTTTGAGGCGGACGCTGCGCCAGACTCAACTGCCGATGTGGGGACTTCAAGGACAAAGTCCGCAAAATGAGCGGCGTTGAATGCTGCAAACGCAAGGGCCATGCGGTCTACATGACGTTCGCAGGCCATTGATAAGTCCGGGAACAGAACCGGACCGGTGTCCACCTGATAATCCGGGCCTGAACGGTTTGTATTCATCGTCTTGACTGGATACTCAATAATCGCCCGTAGGGCGGTGTCCGTATGCCAGAGCTCCGTCTGAGCAACAAGAGGGACATAGCATCGTGTGGCCCCCAGGACTGCGTCTGTGGTCTCAAGCAAGGTACAGACGTCTCCTTCTACCAGATGGTACAATGGGCCGTCCCACATCGCGTCTGTTTTAACAACCGATTTGTAGCCCTCGTTCAGCCAGGCTTTACGCCGATAGATGAGGCCATATTCTGGTCCGAATACGGGTAGGAAATCGTAGTTGTCTGCAAGAAACAGGTCGCCTTCGGCAAAGGTATCCTCGCTCTTGCATGAGGCACACTGATAATAATCCTCAGTGGCACCGGTCTTCTCATCTATAATTCGTGTGCGCGATTCCAGCCAGAACCGCACCTCGTTCATCGGTGCCGTACCGATTAAAAAAGAACGGCCGTAATCTAATGGCTTCATGGTAATCTCCTCACCATAGGTACGTGGTCAACCAACCGGTTTACCTGGGCAGGTATACGGGGCAAATAGGCCCTGTTTTATAATAATACCGGTTTATATTGGCGTACATGGATTTTTAGGCGACATGAATAAACAGAGGGTTAAGGGCCACCTTCAGAGTGGTTTGAGAAGTAATTCTTTCACCCTTAATTTGGTTGGGATTGGGTTGGAGCATCGAAAAAACGACCTGGCCCGGGCTGTTGGCACTTCGGCGAGAAGTACCATAGCCGGTCCATGGCGCTGGGATTTTCCTCCAATGGAGCAGGTATAGTTGTGCTGTCCGCTAACCATAACGGGCGGCCATGTACCGCCGGATAATCGACGGGCTAACAGGTTTGGATCATCCTGCCTTCTGGTTTATCGACCTTTTTCCAGAACACACATATTGAAGGAAACAGGGACAGGTTGAAAGCGTGGGCGGCCTGTCTACCCTGCAAGCCCTTCGCCCACATCCATTAGGCCTGGTTTCGTCTCGCCCCTCTTTATTAAACCATCTCCATAAAAAACACGAGATCCAGCTATTTTTTCCGACTATGCTAGATGGCGGCTTTAATCCACATGGTACAATAACATTGCAGATATCGGTAATGGTTGATATATATATGATATAGGTAATATGCTGCCGGTCAACTCAAGAAAAGCGATTGCAAAATTTGAGTTTGGTTGGTCTATAAGGTTCATTTGTCTTATGTTGTTTGATTGGGATGATGAGAAAAATCAGCGCAATATCAGAAAGCACGGTTTGTCTTTTGAAGAATCGATGGAGATATTTCGCCGTCCCCGTTTAACCAGGATTGATGATCGAGATGATTATGGTGAGATACGCGAAATCAATGTAGGTATTGTCGGAGAGCAGATCATAATTGTGATGGTCCATACCGAACGGCTCAATACGATTCGGATCATATCAGCCCGTAAAGCAAATCACAGAGAACGATCATTATACTATGAATATCTCAAAAACAAGACGTAAAGAAATAGAATCGATCAGGGAGAACGAAATCGATTACAGCGATATCCCCGAACTAGATGATTCCTTTTATCGGGATGCGCGACTGGTTCTACCCGATGAGGTTGATGAAGAGATAGTTCACTGGTTTAAAAAGCATTACGGAAAGGATTATCTCTCACAAATCAGCACCGTATTGCGTCAATATATGGACACACATTCTTAGTTGGAGATTGATTTACAAAAACCGAATCCGAGTCCCATCCGGATAGGTTCTTTTTCTACTGCGTGATATTTCTCGAAATAAAAATGTATTGAGAATGTACTCTGGTTTTATCAAGCGTATTCTGTTTCCAGGGCTTCCATACCAACATTCTCATAATCATTAAATCTGGAAGTCAGCAAAGCTTGCATCTCTTCGGAAGATTTATTAAGCTGTAAAGTTCTAATTTCATCCACATACATATGATCGTTGAGCGCTCTGTAGCTCGGAGTTGAAAACGTACAAAAGCGCAATAATTCTTTCTCTGATTCCTCCAAGGTATCCGCCCATTGATCAGGAAGTTCTATAGCATTATAAATGGAGAGGAGGCATGCTGTATCGAATCCCCCCTTCTCTTTGAGTAAATGGCTATTGTATGAGAAAGGTTTGCCTTGATCAAATCCACTCCATATCGCGCCTAACATCGCAGTGACTTTTCCTGGCATCTGAAATATAGGATCTAAAGATTGAGTCATGAATGATTGGATTAAGCTGCGACTTTCAATAAACTCTTCCTCTTCCGGTATGTGTCAATAAAAATGAGACACTTTTTTTGAGAATTTAGTGTCGTGTTTGTGTGTCCTCCTTTGTGGTTTTGGGTGGATTGATCCAAACGGCCTCCGGTAGGGGCGTCAGAGGGATATCCTCTCTGACGCCCCTACCGGAGGCCGTTTGGAGGCTGCTGCGAGTACCTGCGTCCGTTGTTTTCGGACGTATTCTGCCTGGCCATAATGCACCATAGCAGGTGTCATCAGGCCCAGAGATGAATGACGATGATGGTTGTTGTACCAGTAAAAAAGTCTTCAGCCCAGGCTCTTACGTCCTGTAGAGAACCAAATCGATCCGGGAATGAGGGATGATATTTGAGTGTTTTGAACTGGGCTTCGGAAAACGCGTTTTCATTATATCGATTAGAGGATAAAAAATCGAGCCATATGATTAAATTAAAGGGCATCCTGATCAACCAATGAGGAAGAGCCCGATGATCAAATACCAAAAATACAAAGAAAAAGCGACCGAAATTTTAGCCTTAACCGGTTACACGCATGAAGACGACCTCTATTTCCATGACGGCACCGAGCGAGCGATCCAGCGTCCGGTTGATCCGGACCAGCAGCGCGCCTATTATAGTGGTAACAAAAAGGGCACTCGATGAAAAACAACGTGTGCGCCAATCTCCTTTGAAAGGTGCTTTTCCTGACCGATACGGTGGCAGGGAAAAGACATGAAAAAAACTGGCTTATGAAACCGAGTATTGCCTGCCTTCTGGGAGCAAATTAGTCCAAGGTACTGGTTTTCAAGGTTTTAAACTGGATCAGGTTGCTATCCTTCAGTCCAAAAAGAAGCCTAAAGACAAAGCACTTTCGGATCTGGAGAAAGACATTAACCAATGGCATGCTTCTCTGCGCGTTCGGATCGAACATGCCATCGGTGGGGTCAAACGCTATCGGATCGTCAAAGACAAAATCAGAAATTGGAAAACAGGTTTCGGGGATGCTGTTTTGGAAACCTGCTGTGGGCTCCATAATTTCAGATTGAATTTTCGCCCCTGGAATTACAAACTCATGCAACTCCATCTTTTTGTACCGTTCTAATCGATATAATGTCTATTATTTCTATGTCTCTGTTGTTTTGGGTTGCGATATCCGTTTTAAAAATTCCTTTTCCATCACAATCTCCCGGGGATCCACCACCCGTTCCAGAAACGAAATGCCGTCTAAGTGATCGCACTCATGTTGAATAATCCGCGCTACAAAATCTGCGACCTTGCCTTCTTTTTGTTCTCCATTTCTGGTCGTATATCGGAGGGTCACCTCTGCTGCTCTCGGCACCGTCGCTCGAATCCCCGGCGCACTTAAACACCCCTCCCAATCCGTTACCATTTCCTCGGACATCTCTAAAATTTCCGGATTAATCATCGCCATCGGTGCCATGTCTGGTGCATCCGGATATCGGGGACTCGGACGGGAGGCTACCATAATGATCCGATCCTCCGAGTACACTTGAGGGGCGGCCAATCCAACCCCATTGGCATCGACTACCGTTACCAGCATATCATCAATCAATGATTGAACGTCCGTCGCCGAACTGTCCTCTATTTCTTTTGCCCGAGCCAGAAGTACCGGATGTCCCAACTGTGCAATTTGTAGAATCCTCGCCATATAGCATATCCCCTAATGAGCCCTTTAAGTCGTTACCATGGTATGAACAGACCCACGTCTGTTCCTTCTATTCTTCTATTCTTTCGCCCTTCCGTCCTGCCTCCTTCTACCTGTAATCTTCCAGCCGGGTCGCCAACCGCCTTGCCTCGTCTGCCAACCGTCCCCACAACGCCTGGGTTACGCCCTGGCCCTCTATAAGCACATCCAACGGGCATCCCAGTTCTTTCGTCCAAAATGCCTGCGCCTCCTTGTCTGTTGCGATAGACACAAACGGATCAATCAGACACAGCCCGTACCTCAACGCCGAAGCGGCCGTATTGCCGAAACGAACCAGGCCGGTCGCCCCTTGCAAACCCCATTCGGCAAGGTGGACAGCAGACCGGTCTCATACGCTATGGGCTCCCGTTTCCAGTAACGAGGGTCTCGGGGGCCATATATTCCGGTGACGCTGTAAAGTCTTTCAGGATAAGCGTCCAGGGCCACACCTCATTCGATTCGTCGCCAAGCTTTGAAACCGATACAGGGGACGCCCACCCAACCCGCCACAGACCGGTTCAAAGCCCCATTCCGTAACCCCAACCCGTTCCTCACCCAGCAGCCTGCGAACCATAGGCGTTAGATAAGCACTATCCAACCTATCCAGATGTTCTTTTAATTCATTTGCATGGGGCATTTTTTTCTTCCTGTGCGGTGCTAAAACTCAGACCTGATACCTTGGTATCCGTTGGATTGGTCACGGTTTTTGTCTCTGCGGTGACGTATGACGTGGATCCTGTCTACCGTGCTTTTTACCAACTCATCTGTATGCGCGTTCTAATTTTTATATGGCACCGCCCCTACCTGATCTACTTCGTATCCGTACCGATCCAGAAAGGCCTGGGCAGGTAATAATTCATCACCACGCTCATCCATCATGGCCTGCAGCAGGTTTTCCAGGGTTTGTTGCAGGTCGGCACTTGCGGGTTGATTGATCAAATTATCCATCTGATACGGATCAGCTTTGTTATCGTACAGCAGCCAGGGCCCGTCCAGATTACGGGCATAGGTATACTGCTCTGTGCGCAGCCCACGCCAGGGTTGCCCCCGGTATTCAGCAAAGGGGGCGATGCTCATGGTATATGCTGCCGCGTTGCCGCTGAACGGTTCGCCGCGCACGGCCGGACTGTGATCGCGGCCCTCGGCGGTATCAGGTATGGGGACGCCCGCCAAACCAAGTAAGGTTGGCATGATATCTACCACATTAAATGGTGAGGTCACGCGATGGCCCGCAGACGCTTGTCCGGGACACCGCATGACGAACGGCACATGGATCGATTCATCCCAGGGATGCTGCTTGCGCTGCTGGCCCTGCGAGCCGATCATATCGCCGTGGTCGGAGGTGTAGACAAAGATAGTATCGTCCATTTGTCCTTCCTGCTCAAGTGCTTCACCCAGCCGGGCAAGCTGATCGTCGAGCGCCGTCACATGGGCATAGTATCCCGCGAGATCCTCTCGGTTCGGTTCCGGACAGTTAGGACGAATTTCCATCTCCTCTGGCGGATACATGTCCAGATACTTCTGAGGTACCGCATCATAAGGATTATGCGGCGGTCCCCATGACATCACCAGGGCGAACGGCTTATTTCCGTCGTGATTGCGGATATAGTCGATAGCAAGCGAGGTCTGCGATTCCGTATCGTAGCCGTCCCAGTACAATGGCTCCGGTGTATCGCGATAATAAAGAGAATTCATGTAACTGTGTGTGCAATTGCCCGTTGCCCAGAAATCAAACCCCTGGCGACGCGGTCCCGGGGGTGTGAATCCGGCACGCTCCGGTCCATCGAGATGCCATTTGCCGATATAGCCGGTGTCGTAGCCGGCGTCCCGCAGCACCGTGCCGAACGTCGGTCGATCCGTCGGCAAGGTGACATCGTTCATAAACATGCCGGTCGTTAAGGGGTACTGGCCTGTTAAAAAAGCCGCCCGCCACGGGGTACATACGGGGACATTGGACACGGTTGTCTCAAATACCACGCCTTTCTCCGCCATACCGTCCATATAGGGTGAACAGACCTGTTTGTTTCCTCCAAAACCCGTTGTACACAATCGATGCTGATCGCCGAACACAAATACAATATTAGGATGGCTCATACTAATTCCTTTGATTTTTCCTGAATACCCCAATCCTCGTACGCAGACAGCGTACTCTACTTCCCGCCTATCGCTTGCCCCACCACCGACTTCAACCCATCCGGTAACGCAATTTCCAGCGCAGCCTCCCGGCCTTTATCCGACATCTTCTTCCACGTCTTACGGACAATATCGATCAATTTCTCCTCGTTGTGCTTTTTAGAAAACGGTACAAAATAATGCTCCAGAAACACCAGGCAGGCGACATCTTCCAATGTTTGCGCCTCCGGGTCGATTTTAAATCGTTCTTTACGCACAAGGGACTGCACCCGCTGAATCGTGCCTTCATCATACCCGACCTTACGGATAACAGCACCTGCCACGTCGGCATGGAACTTCGCCAGGTCCGTCCGCCACTGCTTATAGCCGGTCCTTCCATCAGGATAATTAAGTCGAGGCTTTTTCCACCGTTGTATATGCTGACACCGAACGGCCAGTTGTAACACTTCCGAAGCCTCCGGCGTCAATCGCCGTAACCAGGCCGTCATCCGCTGGCCGTACAACAGTTCTTTGGGGAAAACCTGACCTTCTGTCTCTTCCATAATCGGATCTTCGCCGTTAGCCTCGTCAATCTGTACAATGGCCCTATCAAAACGTGCTTCATCCATGACTACCTCCAGTACGTCTCAGCAAATATATCTCTCCTCTTCAATCTACCCCCCTTGTCAACCCCCTCCCCCTCGGGGAAGGGGAAAGGGTTAGAACAAAAAAAGCCGCCGGACAAAAAGTCCGAAGGCTCTTCACACATCGAGGTCGTCTGCTAAAACGGTTATATTTCATGCGGATGTTGCGAGATATTCAGGAGAAGTCTCCATAAACACGGGGGAGGTCTGCGTCGGCTGAATATCGATGCCCTGCTGAGCACACATCTTTCGGAGCTTGTTCATTGCGCCGCCGATATGCTTGCCATTACGACAAATGCCAAAGAGGTGCTGGCTGACAACGCGGCGGGAGATGCCCAGTACTTCAGCGACTTCCTGCTGTGTCTTTTGATAGATGAAATATAAAATGACAGCCTCACATTGTTTCTGGGTTAAAAATTCGGAGAGAAAACCGTGGACCTGGTCTGCCAGTTCGTGGACCTGATCCTCCCGAAGGTACCGGTAGAACTGATCTTCCCCCGTTTCATGCCAGGCATTGGCTTCATTCGGAAATTGCTCTAAATCAAATTGCTCTAATTGGACTTCCCAGAATTCAGGATTGTACATTGAGTGCTAAACCCCCGGTGTAGATTAATGAATCGTGATTGAAATAAAAAAACCGCGTGACTCATGTCTCGCGGCTCCGGAGGGTGGTGCGTTAGCACTCCTTGATCGTATCACATGTGATCAGGGTATGTGCCAACGACACTCCGGAGACGGGATAGACATATTTACCTTCATATACCAGGCCATTAGGCCGGGTGACCCGATTGTGAGTCTACGTATTGCCATCACTATGCCTCTTTTTCGTGAGGTTGCCTTATTGTGACTTCTGGTCGCAATAAGTTGATCTGATCTTAACCATGGCGTTAACAGTGGTTATTGGTTGAAAGGAATATACCGAAATTTAAATAATATACTCTACTATACTATGGATGCACTTTTTAGCACTTTGGTTACTAAAAAAATACATTTTTCCCAATAAAAACTTCAATAAAACTGGAAATTTACAAGTAAGTGATTGAAAAGGAAGGAGTTAAATCGTTTGAAAATAGACGTCTAATGACGGCTATATAATACCACACCAATCATCGAACCTCTACTTTTTCCTCTCAGGACCGGGGCAGGTCAAAATTGAAACATAGCTGACACGCGATGGGTATTACCGAGGACACCGAAGGGGACAAAGGCATAATCGATGGAAATCGTACGAATGCGAACGCCTGCTCCACCGGTGAAGCCATTATCCAGGTCATTGGAGGAGTTGTACCCGCCGCGCAGTGCTAGGGTCTTCATCAGGACGAATTCACCGCCAGCGTTAACACGAAACCGATTGTCGATCGGCTTGGCCAAATCGACTGCCAGCGTCAGCCTGTTTTGATATGAATAGGCGGCACCGATTTTATACACTAAGGGCAAGCGATCACTATCCTGTACGAATTTCAACCGATTGCCCAGATTCTGTACGGTGGCTCCTAATGTGACCCCTTGAATCGGCAGGGAGACCAGCAGGCCGAGATCAAAAGCTGTGGCGTTGGCACTGATATCATCAATCGTTGAACGAATGCGCTTCAGTGTGCCGCCCATGGACACATAGTCGTTAATTTGATGGCCATAAGCGAAAACAAAGGACAGGTCCCGGGCTGTAAACGTTCTGCCAGAGGTGCCCAGACGGTCGTTAAAGGTCGTTACCGCGATATCACCCATCCAGAGAGTCGAATGAAATAGTGGAGTACCTATGCCGATTTATTTTTCATCTTGTCCTAATTGTCGGAGTGACCGTTATCATACATGGGGCGTGACTGTCGGCCGCGACCGTCTACATGAGATTCAGAGTAAATGCAGTCAGTGCGGTTTGATTTTTGCCAACCCACAGGCGGATCAGGAGACGCTACATCAATTTTATAATCAAGAATATGAAGGCGGTGTCGTACCCGATTATTTGGATGTAAAGTCCCAACATATGCAACATGCTGATAAAATTCGGCGGCTCCGAACGATGTGTCCTCATGGAGTCGTACTGGATATAGGCGCGGGTAACGGCAGCTTTTTACACGCCGCGCATGAAATGGGCTATGACGTAGTTGGCCTTGAACCGGCTTCTGAGTTCGTAGAGTATATTAAAAAACAATGGGGTATTGATACAATTTTGCATACCACATTTGAACAGCATCATTTTTCGGATGCTTCTTTCGACATTGTTTATGCCTGGCATGTGATTGAGCATGTACCAGATATCGAGTACTTTATCAACGAAATCCACCGCATTCTGAAACCAGGCGGCATCGCATTGATCGGAACCGAAGGCCATCAATTTACCGGGAGCTACATGGACAGGTTTCGGTCGTATATCCGTGGATCTTGTCCTCCATTCGTCTCGTCACATGAGCATACTTACCTCTTCTCAAAACAATCACTGAAAAGTTGTTGGGCATCACGCGGTTTCGCTATTGAGTATCTTCGGGCGTATCATAACTCGCTGACCTATCGGTTACGTTTTTTAACCTTCAGTACTAGAATATCGAAATTTGTCATGCCTATTCGAGAGTGGCGTACCAGCGTACCGCATCTGATTGATCGATGTGCTATGACCGGTGACCGACTTGAACTATACGTACGAAAGACGGAGAGCGTGGGATAGACACTGATTAACCGATATGTGAGATTCTTTCGTATGCGCCGAATTATCGATACAGCGGTCTCCTCCGGGCGGTCCGCAGGAGACCGGTCCGTATGACCAGTCATGAGCACCAGACAAAATCCGCCGATGAACGAACGCTAACCCAGAAAACCATGCGGGGAATCTTCTGGTCCGGCACATCCCAGTTCGTCAGTCAGGGCATCAGTTTTTTTGTCAACATCGTGGTCGCCCGAGTACTGTTTCCTGAAGATTTTGGTGTCCTGGGTATGGCCGCTGTGTATATCGAACTGATTTCGATCCTTAGCGACCTCGGTCTGAATGCGTCCATTATCCAGCGGGACAAGGTAACACAAAATCAATTATCCACCTGCTTCTGGCTTAACCTGATTATTGCAGTTATCCTGATCGGTGGGTCCGTACTCTGTGCCCCTCTGGTCGCGCAGTTTTATCGGACAGAGATCCTATCGTCAGTCATTATCGTATCCTCTCTGTCGTTCATTCCTCGTATGATGGGCAGCGTAAATAAGGCCCTACTGACTCGCGAACTGGCCTTCAAGACGATGGCCGCACCGGATATTATCGGGATCATGGTTTTCAGTGTGCTGGTGATCCCTATGGCGTGGAGTGGGTTGGGACTCTGGAGTATTATTCTGGCTAATCTGATCGGCGTCTGGGCGACGACCATAGCCCTATGGAAATGGAGTGGATGGCGTCCATCATGGACCTTCGATTGGAACGGATACAAATCGCTCATGTCCTTTGGGTCGAGGGTGTTAGGTGAACAGTTGATCGGCTTTATTAACATGAATATAGATTACCTTCTGATAGGTCGTTTACTCGGGACCTATGCCTTGGGCATTTATACGATGGCCTTCAGCTTAATGACCTTTCCTTTGCGCAAAATCGCTCAGATGGTTACCCGGGTGACGTTTCCGGCCTTTTCGCGTGTGCAACATGATGATGCCTTACTCAGAGACGCCTATTTGAAGACTGTACGTTACATTTCTCTGGTCACGTTTCCCATACTGACCGGCATGGGGCTTCTGGCAGATGATTTTATTCATGTGGCCTATACGGATAAATGGGCGGAAGTGATCATACCACTTCAGATTATGTGCCTTGATGGGCTTATTCGTACGGTCGGTACGACGGTCGGATCTATATTATATGCCAAAGGGCGAGCGGATATTGGCTTGAAATGGAAAATTGCATCGGCCGGTGTCATTATTCCGAGTATCATCGTCGGTGCTGATTATGGTATTATTGGCGTGGCTGTGGCCTTAACCGGTACAACCGTCGTGCTTGCGCCAATTATTCAGACGATTACGAATCGGTTGATCGACCTGAAATTTAAGGCCCTTGGACAAGCCCTGGCGCCGGCGGTGGTGAGCACCCTGGTGATGGCAGTTGGTCTTTCAGGTATAATCTGGCTTCGAGTGCAATATGGGATGGATACGCAGTATTTATTTTTGATGGGCGCCACGCTTTTTGGTGCGCTGGTATATATAACCTCTTTCCGATTATTTTTCCGGACCTATTATATGGAATTGTTTGCTCTGTTCCATCAAATGAGAGGATAAGGTAAAGGCTGGATTTATCGCGGACTGCTGTGTTAAATTCGGCCCAAATCGTCCTCCTCGATAGAGATTGAGAAAAACTATGCATGATATGTCCTGGTTTTCAAAAGCCGGGTTAGTACATCGCCTTATTTGGAAACATCTTTCGAAAACGATTTCTTATGCCGGAGGGAAATTTGTAGACCTCGGATGTGGTGACCGGCCCTATGAATCGATGTATAAACCTCACGTTGACAAATATATCGGGTTAGATTACCTCGCCCCTTATTTAGAACGTAGAAGGTGTGATGTGATTGGAGATGTGATGTTTTTGCCGTATAAGTCGGAATCTGTAGACACGGTTCTCTCCAATCAAGTCATTGAGCATGTCAGAGAACCGTGGACGATGGTCGAGGAAATCAGCCGAATCTTAAAACCAAACGGAACCATTATTTTAACTGCTCCACATATTTGGGGTTTACATGACGAGCCTCACGATTATTATCGATATACCTGCTATGGATTAAAGTACCTTCTTGAAAGGGCCGGCCTGGAGGTCCTTTATTTTCATGCGATGGCTGGATTCTGGGTCACAGCAGGCGTCCGGTTTTGTTATTATATAACCCGAATAATCCCCCGCTTTCTGTTGCCACCGTTTTATGCCATCATTCAGATCGGTGCCTATCTGTTGGATCATTTACATTTTGTAGAAGGCGATACATGGAATTACATCGCGGTGGCAAAAAAAACCTCAGGGTCTGTGCCGAAATAAATGGGTCATGTATCTGGTAACAGGAAATCGTCTGGTCAATACGCTCGAAGCATCGCAGGTGGTCTCCTATATGTCATCTAAAGAAAAACCATCCCGGCCTGTGGTCGCCCATGTGTTGCGCTCGTACCTTGGTCTCTCAGAGACATTTATTTATTCTATACTCATCGGGGCCCGTCGTGTCCAGCCCGTGATTGTGGCGGATGATTTTCAAAACCTCAATCTCTTTCCATTCAAACCGTTGTATACGCTTTCATCGATACGACGCTATTCCTGGTGGTGGTTCATAAACAGCCTTCACTATCGGTTGACTGATAAAGCGCAATTTTTCGAGAATATGACCTATGTGCGTCATATCTTGAAGAAGACGACCACCCGGCTCATACATGCACATTTTGGTCCCATGGGCGTACGTATGCTCCCTGTGAAACGAGCGTTGAATGTGCCATTGGTCACGACCTTTTATGGGTACGACATGTCGGAGTTACCCCGTCTGCCTGAATGGCGAGCGGCCTATAGGCGCCTATTCGCAGAAGGTGATCTTTTCCTCGTGGAGGGTGGCCATATGCGGACCGCCCTGATCGCGTTGGGGTGCCCGGAAGATAAGGTGGAGGTACAGCGTATTGGTGTGGCGTTGGATAAGCTCTCGTTTCGCGAGCGAAAGCTAGTCCCCGGCCAGAAGATGATTGTTCTGTTCTGTGGTCGCTTTACGGAAAAAAAAGGTCTCATTTACGCACTACAAGCACTCACTCGGGTGGTCACCCAGGTGCCTGATTTGGAGTTTCGAATAATAGGCGATGGAGAGGGGCGCGCCGATATCGAACATTATATCGCCGAACATGACTTGGCGCCCTATGTTCGACTAATGGGCTATCAGCCACATCAAGTATTCTATGAGCAGCTTAAAGAAACGCACCTTTTTATTCAACCCAGCGTAACTTCTGCAAACGGTGATACAGAAGGCGGTGCGCCCACGGTGCTTCTCGAAGCGCAAGCTTGCGGCGTACCGGTACTGGCGACCTATCACGCGGACATCCCTGAAGTCGTTAGTGATGGGGAAAGCGGCCTGCTGGTTCCAGAACGCGATCCGGATATGTTAGCCAAAAAATGGGTGGAACTGGCTGCCGCTCCGGAACGATGGCCTGCTATGGGACGGGCCGGCAGACAACATGTAAAAAAGGCGCACGATATGCAGAATCTGACCAACCAATTGGAAGCCCGATATCAACATCTATTGGAGCAAGGGAGGGTAGATGCCCATGGCTGATACCTCTCATGATCAATCACGTCATGCTACGGTCTGGATCATGGGCCTTCTGCTTTTTGCCCTGGGGGTTCGGCTGGCATACAATATCTGGTGGATTGGTATTCATAATTCGCCGATATCTGATGCATTAAACTATCATAATCTCGGCATAGAGTTAATGGAATCCGGCAGCTATTCCAATTTGCTCCGGGCCCCCGCCCTACCCTTTCTGATCGCTGGAATTTATGGGGTGTTCGGCGCAGAGCCTTTCTTGGTCAGAATCCTATTGTCGATTATTGGTGCAATGACCTGCGGTTTAATCTATCTGATAGGCAGAGAGGCCTTTGGCTGGCGGGTTGGAAAATGGGCCGCCTGGGCGAGTACCGTCTACATTTTTTTGTTTTATTGGAATGGTTATCTGTTGACGGAAACCTTATTTACCTTCTGGTTGTGTTTATTCATCTGGCTTCTACTGAAAGGCCGGAACAATCCCCATGTCAGGTACTGGATAATCGCTGGTTTTGTTTTGGGTCTGGCTACCCTGACCCGGCCGGCCACGTTGACCTTTGTTCCTTTTCTGATGCTATGGGCGGTCATCACTTTCTACCCTAAAATAAAATATGCCCTGACGGTCACGGGACTCATATCAGGAATTATGGCACTTACGATCATGCCATGGACCCTGCGTAATTATTATGCAACGGGAGCATTGGTACCTGTAACGTTGGCGGCCGGCAATGTATTGCTTGGCGCGAATAACCCGAATGTACTGGATTATTTCCCCGGCGGGTGGGTTCCTCCTCTTCAATCCGGATTGATAACAGAAGCGGAACAAAGAGGTCTGACAGGGGTTGAGCTAGATCGTTTGTATACTCAAAAAGCCCTCGCGTTTATACGGGAGAATCCTTTTTACATCCTTAAATTATGCGCCTACAAATTCAAGCTGTTCTGGCACCTGCATCGTGCCATAGACCCGGAATCTATTCAATATATTCTGGTGGCTATCAGTGCCGCACTGGGTGCATATACGGCCCGGTCCTCCTGGCGTCAGACATCTGTTCTTTATATTATACCGATGTTCTTTACCTTTGTTGCGCTGATTTTTTGGGGTGACGATCGTATGCGTAGCCCTGTTGAACCGGTCCTTCTGGTCTTTGCCGCGTTTACCTGGGACCGATACGCCAAAGGTCTTCGCAAGGATTAAGATGATAGATAATTCACTATCTGTACTTTACTATAGCGGGGATCGGGGCCTGGATCTTACCAAAGGTGAAGGCTATCGTATTCACGTACTGAAAATACTGGAGAACCTGGAACGCTTGGGGCACCGGACGTTCTTGTTAACCGTTAATGATTCGGATGTCCTGCCCGATATTCCTCATTATCATTGTGTGCCCCATCGTTATATGCGTGGTGTGCACCATGTCTTCCCGTATACGGGCACACTCGACAGTATTCATATGTACCGGGCAGCGTTGCGTCTTCATAAGGCACATCAGTTCGATGTCATACATGAAAGATTCGGGTTGTACTCGTACGGGGCTGTGCTGGCGTCTCAGCGTCTCGGCATACCTCTAATTTTAGAAGTCAACGGACCGACGATTGAAGAAAAACAATTGTTCACTACGGCCATCACGGGGGCACAATTATGGGTCGCGCGCCTGATACGGGATCGAAGCGCCCGGCAGGCCGCTCGTATTTTTGTGGTCTCCAATGTTCTGAAGCAATTTTTACTCAAGCATTGGCAAGGGGTCACCGAAGACCGAATTGAAGCCATCCCTAATGCGGCGGATGTCCATCGGCTCGGTCATCCGGTTGATGTCGAGGGTTTACGGGCACAACTGGGTATGCAGTCAAATTGTATCATAGGATTTCTGGGCACTTTCCAACCGTGGTACGGCCTCGAGAATTTGATTAAAGCTTTTGCACTTGTTGTTCAAAAAGCACCTCAAGCCAGTTTGCTTATGGTTGGAGATGGATTGGTCCGTGGTGAACTGGAGCAGCAGGTACAGGACGCTGGCTTGCAGGATAGCGTCCTTTTCACCGGATATGTGCCACATGAGGAAGTCCCTCGGTATCTCGGCTGTTTTGATGTGGCCGTGGCTGCTTTTCGTGAACTGGATATCGATTTCTGTGGTTCCCCCATCAAGCTGTTCGAATATATGGCTGCGGGACGGGCCATTGTGGCCAGTAATATTGGTCAGATTCCCGAAATAGTCACGCATGAACGCGATGCCTTACTCGTAGAGCCTGGTGACATCTCGCAATTAGCGGACGAGATTATCCGATTGGTAAATGATCCGGCCCTCAGAAACCAATTGGGTTCTGCTGCACAGGTAGAAGGGCAGAAATACTCGTGGGAGGCCTATGCGGATCAATTGGTGGATATCTATCGGGCGGCTATGGAGGATCAGGCGTGAAGCACGTGGGCGGTGAGCATGCCAGCTATTCCCAGTTCATAGTCCTGTTATATTATGCCATATAAAAACCGGAAAATTCATGTTTTATTTGCAATGGGTTCCCTCGGCGTAGGCGGGGCCGAACAGTTGATATACACGCTGGCCAGAAGCTTGCCCCGGGACCGATTTCAGGTGGTCGTATGTACGCTATTCAGCCGTGGAGAAAAGCCGGAACCGCTGGCCGACGAGATTCGCAGTCTCGGCATTCGCGTTGATCAACTGGCGATGACCCGCTGGCGGGATTTCGCCACGATGCGCCAATTTCTGGCCATCATCGATGAAGAGCATATTGATATCGTGCACGGACATATGGTCCCGGCGGATTTCTGGAGTTGTATGCTGGCCAAGGTGGGAAGACGGTGCAAAACTCTGCACACCAAGCACGATCTTCTGCCACGATCAGGTAGAGCCATGAAAATTCAACGGGTCCTACTGGAACGCTTTTTATCGGATCGTATTGTTGCTATTTCCGATGTGGTGGCAGATCATTTGGTCCGGGACAGAGGCATCTCCGCGCGGCAGGTCGTTAAAATTCCGAACCCGGTCGATGTAGAACGATTTCATCCGGATGTGTCCGGGCATACAGTACGGGAGGCGCTGGGGATACCTGCAGAAGCTGTCGTCATAGGCAATACGAGCCGTTTTGAAAAGCGGAAGGGGTATCGTCTGTTTCTGGATATTGCCAAACTGGTGGTCGCACGTCACGAAAATGTTCGTTTTCTGGCCGTGGGGCATGGTTCGGAACGGGGCGATATGGAAAAACAGGTACGGGAGGCGGGCCTTGAAGAACAGATTATCATAACGGGCCCGCGCCGGGACATTCCAGAGGTGATCGCGGCCATGGATATTTTTCTATTTACCTCCCTGTGGGGGGAAGGGTTCGGTATCGTCCTGATTGAAGCGATGGCTGCCGGTAAAGCTGTGGTTTCAGCTAATGTCGGCCCCGCGGGAGAATTACTGGAAGATGGTACGTCCGGCTGTTTGCCAGCGCCGGAAACTTGGGTCGCGGAAACACAATACGTAAATCCTGAACCGTTTGCGGACCAAATCGAACCACTGATTACCCGACCCGACGAACGACAAAAGTTCGGGGAAGCTGCCCGCCGCCGTGCGATCGAACTTTACAGCACGGAAGCTGTTGTTTGCCAGACTGAAAAAGTATACCGCGATATCCTGGGTTGGCATTAAAATACTATTGATGAATGGTGATTGGTGAATGGTGAATGAAAAGACATCTTCCAATCAACAAATTAACCAATCAACAAATTGACCAATTTCCATGATCCCTGTATCTGTTATCATCCCTACATACAATCGGGGCGCTATATTGATAGAAACGCTGCAAAAGCTGATGCAATGCGATGGTACGTATGAAATCATCATCGTGGATCAGAGTACGCCGCCTAATGACGAGGCGCGCCGATTGGCGGAAGAAAGCTCCGAGCGGGTGCAATATTACTGGCGTGAGGAACCCGGTCTACCGTTGTCTCGAAACTTCGGGTTGAAAATAGCAAGCCACCCGGTCGTGCTGTTCTGCGATGATGACGTTGTGCCTGTTTCCGCTTTAATCGTCTCACATAGTCGCCATTACGATGACGAAACTATCGGCGGTGTGGCCGGTCGTGTTTTGCCACCTGGCCCTGAACACGTGCCACCGCAACATCCGGTCGTGGGACGTATCAGTAGCGTGACAGGCAATCAGACAGACGATTTCGATGCCGTTATCGAGGTTGACGTCGATCATGGCCAGGGGTGTAATATATCCTTTCGTAAAGAGGTCCTTGAGGTTGCGGGCGGCTTCGACACTCGGTTCGGTGGTAGCGCCTTCCTGGAAGAGACGGACGCTTGTCTCCGAGTTAAACAAGCCGGATATCGCATCCGATTCGATCCCGACGCGGCACTGGTCCATCTAAAAGATCCTTCCGGTGGTTGTCGGCCGAAAAAACCATCGGACTGGTTCTGGTGGTACGGTCACAATTATATGCTGCTATTGTTGAAAAATTTCTCTTGGTATAGCTGGCCCGGCTTTTTCTTATTCAGAATCGGCAATGTGATGATGGGCACCCTGCGGGCGAAATCGCCGGGCTTAATTATACAGGGCATAACAGGGCTCCTCGCCGGAGTACGAAGTTTCCATAGACCGGATAATCGTTGAGCAACCTGAGAGGTGACGTGGTATTGAGGCTGGTAGTTTGGTGCCATGCAAACAGGGAATTACGACAGGAGTAACTATGGATCCCAAACAGGTCGACCAATTTCCTTTTGCTAAAAAGCTAGTCTTCAGCTTAATCATAATGAGTATGTGCTTTTTAACGCTCGAAGCCGGAATACGCATACGGGATTATGTGACTGGTCGCAGCCCTTCGTTTTGGCGATATCCATATATTAAGCCGATCGACCATCTGTATCTGGATCATCCCTACCTGGGCGTGACCTTGCAGCCGAATGCATATTATTTCAACGGCGATTATACCATCAGTATCAACAGTCAGGGCTATCGTGGACCGCCATTTCAATATAATAAGGCATCGGATGTCTATCGTATTGTTTGTATTGGTGCTTCATCGACCTTTGGTCAGGGTGTTTCAGATGAGCATACGTATCCTGTCTACCTCGAAAAAAAACTGGCCGAGCAGATGCCTGATCGACGTTTTGAAGTCATTAATGCCGGTGTTCCCGGATATACATCAGCGGAGTGTTTAATCTATTTTCTGTTGACAGTACAGGATTTGGAACCCGATATGATTACCATTTATCTAAGATATAACGATTTTAAAGCAAATCGATTTCCTGAATTAAAAAGTGATTATTCTCACTGGCGAAAGCCTGGTGAGCGCCGCCAGGCTACCGGATTTCTGGCTGATATGGCACATATGTTTGAAGCATATTCTCTTTTCTATTATAAGATGAAATTTTTGATGCCCAAATTCCCATCGAATCCCCTATCCGAAAAGAGAGATCTCTACCCTCGATATGATACTGTGACGGATGAGGGTGTAGATGCCTTTAAGCGTAATTTGCGGGGTATCATCGAGGTAGCCCAAGCCAACCGAATAGCTGTTGGTCTGATTAATGAGGGATTATGTATTACGCCAGAAAATTTAAAGGTGTATCCCGACCGGTTTGCTGATCTCATGAATTTCGTGCCGACGCTGACAGAAGCCGGTCTGCTTGATGCCAAAGTAAAATACGGCGCCGCCGCTGCTGGATTGGCCTCTGAATTACATTTGCCATGGATTAACGGTTCGGAACACGTCCCAGCAACGTTTGAGTTTTTCTCCGACCATGTCCATCTTACGCCGAAGGGCAATCAACTTCTGGCGGAAGAAATTGCAAAATTGATAGATGGCGAACTGACACGCCCTGAATCGGAACAACTAAATAGCTTGTATTAAACCCCATGCACCTATTCTATCTCTGCTACGAAGACCTTCGTGAAGTACATCGCGGCAGTACACGCCATGTCACCGAAGTCGTTGCGCAATTAGCCCTATTGGGTCATCAGGTAGATCTGTTCTTGCCAACGTCTCCACCAACCGGCACGTTCGGTGAAGGGGTGACGGTTCATGTCATCCGGTCTATCCCCGTCCGTATGGTTGACTGGATGCTGTTTTATACTCTTTCGGCACTGGCCATGTGCCTGCTGGGATTGCGCCATCGCCCGGATGCGATATATATGCGGGAACTGGCGTATAATCTGTTCCCCATAGGTCTAGCCTGGTTCCTGAGAAGACCTTTGCTCGTCGAAGTTAACGGCCCGTTGTTAGATGAGATGACGCAAATCGGCGCCGGATCATTTGAATTGGGTCTGATCCGCCTCTCACAACGGTGGACCTTCGCCGCGGCGGACCGGGTGATTGTTGTCGCAGAGCAGCTCGGCGATTGGTTGGTCGACTTATATCATCTGCCTAAAGCGCAGGTTGTCGTTATCCCAAACGGAACCGATCCCGACCGTTTGCAACCGGCGGCCATGGATGTGAGCCGACAACAGGCAGGTTTGCCGGAAGGGCCTATCGTCGGTTTTGTAGGCAGTTGTTATCCGTATCATGATATCGACACCTTGATCTCTGCGGCGCCGGATATCATTGAGGCCCATCCCGAGGTCCGTTTTGCCATTGTCGGGGACGGTCACATGCGGTCGATCTGGATGGATCGCGTCACAACAGAACAACTGTCGGACTATTTTTTATTTCTCGGCCGGGTGGCCTATGACGAAATACCCACGTATATCAACGCCTTTACCGTCTGTATCGCGCTCTTTGTAAAAGATTCGAAAGGGTCGCCGGTCAAACTCTATGAGTACATGTCCTGTGGTCGCCCGGTGATTGCCACCGCCAACCGGGGTATTGGTGATGTGGTGGCCGAACATCAAGCCGGCATCTCGGTGCCTCCTTATGACGCCGAGGCCGTCACGACCGCTGTTAATCGCCTGCTTGATGACCCGGAATTGGGCCATGAGATGGGCAGGTGTGGTAGAGAGACGGTAGAGCGAGATTTCTCCTGGCGTCGCGTCGCAACAGATATTGTGGATGTAATAAAAAAAGCGAGCCTTTAACCTATGCCCCCCACGTTCCACATCTGCTATATTGGCGATGCAAGAAATATCCATATTCATCGCTGGGCACATTTTTTTGTTGAGCGGGGGCACCAGGTCTCTATTATTACTGATGAGGGTGCGAAAGTACCCGGCGCGGATGTGTATGATATTGGGGATTGTATGGCACCGGTCCACGTGCCTGTCCTCTCCGCTCTGTCCCAGATTTTAAAAAAATCCCTGATGATGAAAAAGCTGGTCCGTCAACTTCAACCCGACATCGTACACGGTCATTATGCCACCAACTATGGTTTCCTGGCGGCGGCCACCGGATTTCAACCGCTGATCCAGACGGTGCATGGCTCCGACGTTCTCGTAGATGCCGCCGGTTCCAGCACACAACGCTGGTTTGTACGGCGGGCACTCAAAAAGGCCGTGTTGATTACCGCCGTAACAGAACAGATGAAAGACCGGGTTATAGATATGGGGATACCCGCTGACCGGATTATGCTGCATCAATACGGTGTAGATACGACGGTGTTTACACCGGCAGAAGATCCGGCGGTGAAACAACCATACCGGATTGTAAGTACCCGCATGCTGGAGTGGAAATATAATGTACAGCATCTGGTTCGTGCTGCACCGGGTATTCGGGATCGCGTGCCTGAAGCGGAAATCATCCTGGCTGGCGATGGGCCGGATCAGGACGAGCTGGCTACGATGATCGATGATCTCCAGGTTGGAGACGCCGTTTCTATGATCGGCCGTGTGCAGCATGACGCCGTGCCTGCCCTTCTCCAATCGGCGACGATATATGTGTCGACGTCCGTTACCGATGGCACATCCCTCTCTCTATTGGAAGCCATGGCCGCCGGCGCTTTTCCCATCGTGAGTGATATTCCGGGTAACCGGGAATGGATTACCGATGGAGAAAATGGTTTTCTGGTCGCTGTAAATGATATAGATACATTAGTTGATCGTGTAGCCCGTGTATTCGAACAGCCGGATTTACGTGGACGGGTGATCGCGGATAACCTTGAACTTGTTCGCCGACAGGGTGATTATGCGAATAATATGACCTTAATGGAAACGACCTATTACCACATTCTACATCAGGATTCTACGGCTTAGGAAACGGTCTATGTCAACGGATACTATTGATCATTTGTCTCTTTGGAAGAAAGTTCTGTTTAGTCTGATCATAACCGCCGTGTTTTTTCTGGGACTTGAAGCAGCTATTCGCGTGCGGGACTATGTGACGGAGCGCAGTGATTCGATCTGGCGCTATACGTATAATCCGCCGACTAGTGCTTTATATGTGGACCATCCTTTCCTTGGTGCCGCCCTGAAACCCCTGGTCCGTTACGACACAGGAACCTATACCATTACCATTAACGATCTCGGTTATCGGGGAAAATCGTTTCACCGTGAAAAGCAGCCCGGAGTCTACCGTATCGCCTGTCTCGGGGCATCATCAACCTTCGGCGCTGAGGTTCCTGATGATGAAACATATGCCGTTCATATGGACAGCCTCCTTACTGCCCGGATGCCGGATCGGCAGTTTGAGGTGATAAACGCCGGTATTCCCGGCTATACTTCGGCGGAATGCCTGATAAACTTTTCGATGCGCGTCGTGGACCTGAAACCCGACCTGGTCATTATCTATCTGGGATATAACGACTTTAAGCCTAACCGACATCCTGGATTCGCAAGCGATTATGCACACTGGCGTATTCCCGGAGAGCGGACGACCCCGACCGGGTTTTGGGCAGATGTATCTTCTGTTCTTGAACGCTGGTCATTGTTCTACTACAAATTACGATGGAACCTGCCTGAGTATCTGGGTAAACTGCAATGCCCCCGTGTGGCCGACCGGTTTCCACGTTATGATACGGTGTCAGATGAGGGCGTAACAACCTTCACACGCAATCTGGAAAGCATCATCAGCATCGCACGGTCAAATGGTATAGATGTTGGTCTGGTTACGGAAGCCTTGTGTATTAGTAAGGCAGATTTTGAAGTAAATGCCGACTGGTATACCGAGGTATTAAATTTTGTGCCTACCTTAACGATAGATGGCCTGTTACATGCAAAAGAGCAGTATAGTAAGGCCGTACATCGGTTGGCCGAATCCTATGATTTACCATTTATGGACAGCGCTGTAGTTGTACCGGTTTCATCTGACTATTTCAAAGATCATGTTCATCTTAATATCAAAGGCCACAGAACACTGGCTGGCGGTATGGCTGGTATGGTTGAATCCCATTTGACCAATCAACCAAAGGATTGACGAACCCTTTGGTGGAAACGACCGATCACCACATACTGAGCAATGGCAATGGGACCTGACAACTCTTCTCGCTCCATATTCTGGGCTAATGATTTTCCACCGGTTACCAGTGGTATAGCCACGTTTTTCGTCAATATCTGCCGGCATTTGCCTGCGAACAGCGTAGAGGTCATTGCACCTCAAATGGAGGAAACAGCTGAAGTAGACGAGGCCCTGCCCTATCCGGTTCGCCGTTTAAAATTGCCTGTGGGTGAATCCGGCAGCGCCAAGCTGTTTAAAACATTCCTCACCTTCTGGTATGCGCTGATTGAAAGCCTGCTTCGCCGTCCCGCCCGGCATCATTGCGGTCAGGTGCTTTCTTCGGGCATTGCCGGGCTGTTATGCAAAAAACTGCTTGGGGTGCCTTACATCGTTTATGTTTACGGTTCCGAGACCGTTCGGTTGGGAAGCAGCGGTCTGGCACGCCGTTTAATGCATGCCGTGATGAACAACAGCGACCGGGTCATCGCGAACAGCCAGGTGACGGCTGAGGAGTTTATCGCCTTCGGTACGGATGCAGATCATATCCAGGTTATCTATCCCGGCGTGGACGCCACCCGTTTTAACCTGGATCTACCAGATCAGATCATGATTGAACGGTATGGTCTTCAGGGCAAAAATGTGCTCCTTACCGTCGCTCGCCTTGATGAGCGAAAGGGCCATGATACGGTCATTCGTGCCTTGGGGATGCTCGCTCAGGAGGAACCGAATTTGATCTATCTGGTGCCGAGTATAGGTCGAGAAGAAGAGCGATTACGGCAACTGGTTCAGGAGCTCAAGTTAGAGGACCGGGTACAATTTCTGGGTCTCATTCCAAATGAGGACCTCCCCAAGCTATATAATGTGTGTGACATTTATATTATGCCGAATCGGGTGACGACCGAATCCGCTCTGGCCGGTGATATAGAAGGGTTCGGTATTGCCTTCGTAGAAGCGGGGGCCTGTGGCAAGCCGGTCATCGCCTGCCGTTCGGGTGGTGCTGTCGAGGCGGTGCTGGATGATGAAACGGGCCTGCTGGTCGAGCCAGGATCAGATGAAGCCGTAGCGGACGCCATCCGCCGCCTGTTACATGATTCGGATCTGACCACGCGTTTAGGAGCGGCAGGCCGCAACCGTGTCGAGACGACCTTTGATTGGCCCATCCTGTCCGCCCAGTTGGAACGATGGGTATAGATATTGCGTAGGGGCGCCTAATTATACGCCCCTATATATTCGGGATATTTTTTATGGTTGAAAACGTACAATCATTTCATGGTCCGTTGAGCGAACGGGTCCGCAGTCAGGTGGTCGCCTATTGTGGAGATCTCAAAGGCCGCCTTCTTGATGTGGGCTGCGGTAACGGCCTACTGTTCGATGAACTGGCTTCGTATGCCAACCTGAATTGTTATGGGGTTGATCGGTCTGTGGAACTATTGATGGCTGTTCGTCAACGCCGTCATGGAGAGGTGGGCTGCACCAAAGGTATGATGGACCAGTTACCGTTTCGAGATGCGTCATTCGAGGCGGTGACGTGCTTGAACACGCTGCTGAATATACCTTCTCTTGAGTTGGTAAGCGGTGCATTACATGAAATGATGCGTATCAGTTCAGGCCATGTCATTGTGGATATCCGCAACGGGGACAATCCTTATATGCGGATGAAATACTGGTGGCATGGGCGACACGCCGACTTTCCCACGGTAGCATATCGGTTGCGGGATATAGATGCTCTGTTTCAAGCCGGGGGGTTCAGGGTAGAGCAAGCCTTTCCAAGCGGCATTAATCTACGGACTCTGGCCTGGGGTTATGTGGTTGTCGGTAAACGAAACAGGTAGGCGCACCAGGCCAGCCTACCTCTTTCGTTTTACGATGTCGTAATTATGGCTTTGCGTTCCGGGCGTTCATGCAGATGGCCGTGTCCAGGCAGGGCGATACCGAGCCGAATGGACGGTTTGCCGCCTTTCGGAAAAATATGATGGAACGTTTGGGCCGGCACATACACGAAATCACCTGCTTTGGCCTGAACCGGTTCTTCTCGACCTTCGATGACCCAGTCTATTTCTCCCTCCAATACCATCCACCATTCATCATAGTCGTGGCAATGGTTGTCATTTATCTGGCCGGATTCCTGCCAGATAAATACGCCAACCACATGATCCGCCCGGACGACCTCACAGGAAGAAGGTGGTGCCCCAAGTTGCTTCTTGATTTCCTCAATGCTGATCTGATTCAATGCGCTGTTTAAAACAGGATTTGTAACAGCCATATTTGTCTCCTTTGGGTACGGGTTCAAGCAACCCGATACTTCTCAATCGTTGCTTCGTTAATGGTGACGCCCAGCCCTGGGCCTTCCGGTACGGCGATGTAGCCCTCGTTGTCTATCTCAAACCGCTCATGGGTGATCTCATGTCGTAACGGGGATTCGGACATGCAAAATTCAAAGATGGATGTATTAGGGGCTGCCGTAAGTCCATGCAACGATGCGGCGATGGTAATCCCGCTTTTAAAACTATGATTGACGACTTTACGGTGATGCCGATGGGCGAGGCGGCCCACTTCGACCATAGTTGAAATACCACACCGACCCGGGTCAGGTTGCACCCAGTCGAGGCCGCCTTCGGTAATCAATCGTTCAAAATCTTCCAGACGCGTTTCTGCCTCACCCGTTGCGATTGGGATCGGGCTTGCAGCCGTCAGGGCACGATAACCGTCTATATCATCTGGTTGCAGGGGCTCTTCGATCCAGAACGGGTGGTACTCTGCGAACTGATGTGCTCTGGTCAGCGCCGTTTTCCAATCCCAAACCTGGCCGGCATCAATCAATACATCGACCTGATCACCGGCGCCACGCCGTGCTTCCCTCACCAGAGCGATATCCTCTTTTTCATCCCGCCCCATGGGGCCCCAACCGAATTTGATGGCCGTAAAACCCTGATCGGCGAATCGTCGCCCAATGTCATGCGTTTCCGCAGGCGTATCACCGAACAGGACCGAGGCATAGGCTCTGAAACGTTTGGCATATGGCCCGCCCAAAAGGCGATATACGGGCTGTCCATATGCCTTACCGGCAATATCCCAGAGTGCCAGGTCCACGCCAGCCATAGCGTGTCTGCCGACACCTGTACGACCATAGTAATTGGCCGCATCCATCATTTGCCCGGTACATGCTTCTATGGCGAGGGGGTCGGCCCCTGTAAGGGCATTGGCCAGACCATTGCAAATCTGGTGGGAGAGGGGCGCGTCAATGATCGCCTTAATCACCGTCGGGCACGAATCGACCTCGCCCCATCCAATGAGGCCCTCATCCGTTTCTATTCTGATCAAACAGGTGTCCTGGGTGCCGTCACACGCATCCGTCACATCTGGAAGCCGTAAGACCAGGGCGGATACCTGAGTAATAGTCAAGGTGTGCCTCCATGAATTTTGTAATAGGGACGGGGCATGCTGGATTCCTGTTCCGGGGACCTATGGCACCGTGAGGAATACCTCCTTGCAATGTGTCATGTACCAGGTGTTCTGTCAAGTCGGATAATACATGCATATTCAGAAAGATCTGTCGATAAAATTGCTGGACAATTAATCGGTCACATGCGGTCTGAACTGTCCATTTTCGACGACACTACGGAAGTAACAAAAGACTTGACAGTAGGGCTATGACGTCCTAAACTGTGTGGTCATAACATCAGACATTTGGTGTGTTAAAAAAACCATCTGCCATTCGTTTACCCCGGCGATGTAATTATTATTATGGCGAACCCATCAGATTTACCTTCCCTGTCGCATAAAGAAGTCGGCCACTTCAGTGAAGGAGATATAGAACGTATCAGGCCGTTGCTGTCCCATTTTGCTCTGGCGATTAAACAGGCGGAAGAATATCAGGCTTTACAACAAGCCTATACCGATCGGGAAAAAGCTCAGGGCAGTGTCCTTCAATCCGAGCGAGAAAAGACAGCGCTTGATACCGCGTTGCAGACAGGGTTGATTCTGAGCCATGAAATTAACAACCCTTTGACAGCCATTATCGGATTTGCTGAACTATTGAACCGCGAGCATCCGGATAGTTCCGAATACGGAATTATTCTGGAGGCCGGTCAACGTATTGCGGAAGTGGTTCGGCGCCTCAGGCAACTCAAATCGGTTGAACTGAAATCCTATGTCGCAGATATACCTATTCAAATGATCGATCTGGATATTCCGGAGAGAGAGGAAAAGCAAGCGGTGTCCTCTATTCTCTCTTCTCCTCATAAAAATGGGTTATAGCAGAAGGGGCATTGGTCCTCTGGTGTCTTTTTTGTGGTAAGTATACATTATGGATATTCTTACATTCTCTGTCGGTGATATGCGTATGGGCATTCCTGTTTCTCAGGTTGCGCTCAGCAGGGTACTCCCCCAATCTACGCTACGGACCGACCATACAGGAACGGGCTCACTGGATGCGACCATGCCTGTCATCGATCTACGGCACAAATTCTGTTTTCCTATTCCTGCCGGCGAGGGGGATACACGGTTTATTGTTATTGATATGGACAATACATCCGTAGGATTGGTCATTAACTGGACGTCGGAAGTGTCTATCCTTCAAAATATTGAAATGGAGGCGGCTCCGGAAACGGATCATCCGTATGTGACGGGTATGGTCATGGATCGGCGTGAACCTGTGTTTCTCTTTGATTGGGATATGGTCCTGTCTTCAGATACCCTGCTCAATTTAAACGATCTGTTCAGTAAACCGATTCTGGAAGATTTTGTTTCTCCGACTACATTGTTTCTTGATGCGATCCTACAGGGTGCCCAGACTCCGGAGCAGGTTTCGGTTCAACACGTACGTCAGTTCGCTGAAACCCATAATATCCCATTAAGTACGGCCAGCCGACTTGTAAGCTTTTACCTTCAGAACCCGGTGAGTGATATCTGATGCAAGAAGAACATATCGATCAATGTGAGTTTATCCCTGGGGGGCTTTCCGGTGTGATTACAATCGGTGTATCCAGCAGAATGGATGCCGATGAACCGGAACCCTTGTTGACTTCTCTGGCGGCTCATCTTGAAGAACATCAGCTGACGGATATAGAAGTCAGGGCTTCCGGCGGCTTTGGTTTCTTTTCTGCCGAAAGACTGGTCAAAGTGAGCAAGCACGGCTTGCCCTCTATTATATATGGTGGCGTCACCCCTGACCTCATGGCAGATATTGTACGTCATCATCTGGCCGATGGCGCGCCGGTATCCGAGGCTGCGCTGTGCCAGATGCCCATTCGGGAGGATTCAGTGGATGGGATACCTCACTTTAAGGACATTGCCTTTTTCGGACTTCAGCAGCCTGTGGTCTCCTGGCGTTGCGGCCATATAAATCCTGAGCGTATTGAAGATGCTTTCAGGACCGGTAGCTATGGGACGCTTGAAACCATTCTGAAACAGGGGCCGAAGGACATTCTATCGATGATTGAAACGGCTCAGATGCATGGTCACGGGGGCCCCGGTTCGTCGATAGTGGACCGATGGACGGCCGTTGCGGAACAAGATGAAGAGACCGTTCTTATCTGCAACGCTTTGGAAGTGGAGGCCGGGTCTTTTAAAGATCAATGGCTGATGGAAAGTGATCCACACCGGATTATAGAAGGCATGATTATCGCTGCAAGGGCTATCGGTGCCCGCATTGGATACATTGTATTGAATCCATTGTATACCCTGGCAAAGCACCGTCTTGAGATCGCCATTTCACAAGCTCGCCGTCATCGTCGGCTTGGTCAGGGCATTCAGGGCTCGTCTGTTGATTTCGAGATTATCATCCGTAGCGGCCCGCCCGGTTATATCACAGGTGAAGAAACGGCTCTGGTTTCTTTTTTGTCAGGTGAAGCCGGTCCCCATGTTATGCCTCCGTCGGGTATAGACCGATTAAATGATCAGCCTGCACTGGTGGCTAATGTCGAAACGTTTGCTCAGTTGGCCGTCTTACCTTTCGGTTCGGATGAAGAAGGCCCGCCTCCTACACGATTATTCACGCTGGAGGGTACGACCAATACGGGTGTGGTTGAAGTCGAAGTAGGGACGACCATACGAGAGCTTATCTGCGATATGGGGGCAACATCCGAAGAATATATTAAAGCGGTGGCCATCGGGGGCCATTTAGGTGGCGTCATTCCTGCGGATCTTCTGGATACCCCACTTGCAGAAGCCTCGTATCGATGGTTGAATATCTGGCCGGGCACAGGGCTTCTTTCTGTTATAGATCAATCCGTTTCAATGTCCGAATGGTTAGGCCAGCAACTACAATTCGGCGCGCAAGAATCATGTGGGGCCTGCACACCGTGCCGTGAAGGTATGGAACAGGCCCATCGCCTTATGCAGCGGCTTCGAAACGGAGATGGCCAGGGGCAGGATCTGATATTGTTGGATCAACTCGCTTCTTATATTTCCAATTCATCCATGTGCGGGTATGGTCAGGCTGTGCCGAATGGTATCTCAACGGCCATTCGGTATTTTGGCAATGAACTCCGTGATCAACTCACCGGCGGCCATTAGCGTCTACTATGAAACTCTGAAAGGGATGGCATGGCGTCAAACGAACAGATTCCCATAACCCTGAATAACCAGCAGGTCGAAGTGCGTTCGGGGACGACGATACTGGAAGCTGCGAAGCAGCTTGGCTTGTCTATTCCGACTTTATGTGCCTTACCGCCCCTTCCAAGCAATGGGGCATGCCGTCTCTGTATGGTTGATGTAGAAAATGAGCCCCATTTACAGGCGGCCTGTACATATCGCATAGATCAATCCATCTCTGTGGCGACCCATACCACTCGTATTCTGGAATCCCGCCGGATGACGATGGAATTACTGATGGCGCGTAGTTTGAATAACAGGGAACCCTTTACAGGGGATGAGCGGTTTCATCAATTGGCCTATGAACTTGGTATTCGGCATCCTCGTTTTACATCGAGCACTACGCCCGTACCGGTTGACAATTCCAGCCCGGCTGTACGCTTTAATGCCAATGCTTGTATTCAGTGCGGTCTGTGTGTTTCTGCCTGTGGTGATATACAGCAGGTTCATGCCATCAGTCTCAACGGTAAAGGCGTACAGCAGCAGGTACAACCCGGGCTAAATGGACTCTTAAACGAAACGGAATGTACCGCATGTGGCCAGTGTACCGTCGTATGCCCAACAGGGGCGTTTGTTGAACAGGATCAGACCTCGGATGTCCTTACCGCATTAGGTGACCGGGATAAAACGACCATTGCAATAATTTCGCCGTCGGTAATCTCCGCAGTCGCTTTAGAATTTGGTATAGACTCTGAAACAGATGCATCCGGTAAGCTGGTAAATGTCCTTAAGCAAATCGGTTTCGATATGGTCTTCAGCGCCACGGTCGGCCATGATTTACTAGCCCTGGAGACGGCGTTCGAATTACGCAGCCGAATGGAATCCGGACAAAATTTGCCTTTAATCATCTCCAGTTGCCCTTCTCTGGTCAAACAGGTCGAACACCAGTTTCCGGACCTTTTGCCCCACTTGAGTGCCAATCGGTCACCTGGGCAGATGTTCGGTCGTATTCTGAAAACGTATTATTCAGAACGTCGTGAGCGGGATCCTTCTGAGGTGACGGTGGTTCAGATCACCCCTTGCCTGGCTAGCAAATACGAACGCCAACGTCATGAACTCGAAGGGGTAGATCTGGCGATTACCTCACGTGAACTGATGCGGCTATTACGCTCTGCCAGTGGTTATGCCCTAGACACGCTCTCCGAGGTCCCATTTGATGAACCCTTTGATGATATATCGGGTTCTGGTATGTTGTCCGAGGTTTCTGGCGGGACAATGGAAGCCATCTTGAGAACCTTCTTCGAACTGACAGGTACGGAGCTGCAACAATCGGAATTTGATGTCCTTCGTCCTGTTCAACCCTTGCGAGAAGCAGAGATTACCGTGGAGGGTGAAACGCTACAGGTTGCAGTCGCCTATGATCTAGGACATGGCAATACCATTCTCCAGCGTATCCGGGATGATCAATCCGCCTACCATCTGGTAGAGATTATGGCCTGTCCCGGTGGTTGTATAGGCGGAGGTGGACAGTCTGAATTCGGTGTGCCGGAATCCATACAGAATATGGCCACGCACGTGTATAAAGCGGATCAGGCACTGGATATCCGAAAACCAAGAAAAAATCCTTCGGTCAACAAATTATACGCAGATGTTTTAAAAAGACCTGCTGGAGAAAAATCTCAAGACCTGCTTCAAACAACCTATACCGAACGGGGAAGGTACTAATAATTGGTGAATGGTGATTTTTAAATAGTGATTTAAGAGATTACTGCCAACCAATCAACCAACAGCTTATTATGATTCGATACATTTTATCTCGCTTAGTGGGTCTGATCGGCGTTTTGATCGTCGTGTCTATCATCACCTTCAGTTTAATGCATGCGGTGCCGGGCGGACCGTTTGATGAAGAGAAAATGCCTCTATCCGCTGAGGCCAAGGAAAATATCCTCCGAAAATATGGATTGGATAAGCCCTTGTACGAACAGTATGGCAGGTATATGTGGCATGCTATTCAATTTGATTTTGGTATCCCATTCCAGAGCCCTGGAGAAACGGTTACGGATCTGATCTTGCGTACCTGGCCTATCAGTATGCAACTGGGTGGCATGGGTTTGGCCATTGCGTTTTCATTCGGGATATTATTGGGTATTCTCTCTGCTGTAAGGCAGAACACCTGGATAGATTACGGTGCGACCATTGTGTCAACACTGGGGATAACTGTGCCCAGTTTTGCGATATCCATCTTGTTTATCGTCGTATTTGCAACGATATGGCGCATATTACCTACAGGCGGTTGGGGTGGTCCGGAGACCTGGATTATGCCGGTCATTGTCTATGCGCTCGGTCCGATGGCGATCGTCGCCCGGTATACGCGGTCAAGCGTGCTTGAGAATTTACGGGCGGACTATGTACTAACGGCGCGTGCAAAGGGGCTTAAAGAACGTACGATCCTCTCTGTTCATGTGATGAAAAATTCGATGATTCCCCTGATGACCATAATGGGGCCGATGTTACCGGGGGTTTTGACCGGTTCGTTATTCGTAGAAGGTATCTTCCGTATTCCCGGCTTGGGCCAGTTTTTCGTAACCAGCATTTTTGAACGCGACTATCCGATGATCATGGCGTTGACCTTGCTGGTTGCGGTGCTTATCGGGGTGACCTATCTGATCACGGATATTCTCTATGCCTTGGTGGATCCAAGAGTACGGTATAATCGAGGGAAGTAATACGCATTTTTGAATTATGAATTATTGGTATAAGCAGGATGGAAGCGAGAGTGAATAAATGGATGGAAGAGAGGATGAGGGGATGGGGGAAGAAAGAAGTATGGAGGAAAACCCGTCGAATACAGGCACAAGCGGTACTCAGGATAAGCGTTCTCTGAAAGATTATCTCAGTATTACAGTGCGTGGATTTTTCATGGGCGCGGCGGATGTCGTACCCGGGGTTTCAGGCGGTACGATGGCTTTTATCCTGGGCATCTATGAGGAATTGCTGGATGCCATTCATGCCGTTAATCTTCCCCTTATTAAACTGTTGATCTCCTTTCGGTTCAAAGAGGCGCTGGCCGTATTTCCGTATAAATTTCTGATTGCACTCGTTTCCGGTATTCTTATTGCGATTTTCAGTCTGGCTCAATTTTTCAAATGGGCGCTTCAGGCTCATCCTGAGCTGGTCTGGTCATTTTTCTTCGGATTGGTGCTGGCATCTATTATCACGGTTCGTAACCGGGTTACCCTATGGTCTTTGGCCAGCATTCTTTTCATGGTGCTGGGGACCGTTGTCGCCTATGGCCTGGTTGGCATCGTACCGGTTGAAACCACAGAAGCAGCCTGGTTTATGTTTCTAAGTGGGGCCATCGCTATTTGCGCCATGATTTTACCAGGTATCTCCGGTTCTTTCCTTCTGGTGCTTCTTGGTAAATATTCGCAGTTATTGAACGCGGTCGTACAAAGGGATTTTGTCACCATTATCATCTTTGCCTGCGGAGGAATCATCGGGCTGATTTCGTTCGCACGGGTATTACGCTGGCTGTTCCACCATTATCACAATTTGACCGTAGCTGCGCTGATCGGACTTATGATCGGTTCTTTACGTAAGGTATGGCCCTGGAAAGACACGATAGAGACCTATGTGGATCGCCATGGTGAGGTGAAGCCGTTGATCCAGCATAATATTCTGCCGGAAGCCTTCTCTGGCGATGTGGTTCTTGCTATCGGCCTGGGCATCGTAGGCTGTACGCTCGTACTTGTTATGGAGCGACTCGCTACCGGTCGGTCGAATGAACGATAATGGGAATCAGCGAATCAGCGAAGGATATAAATCACTTTTGAGGATTTACAACTAAGAATTGGTATTAATTTGTTGATTCGCAGATGGATGGGGTTCCCAGCAGGGACGCATCGATCACTTCTTGGTTCGTAGATTCACCATTCGTAGATTGATTTCATACATAATCTGGAAACCTTGGGAGCGTCACGATCCGTCCTGACGATACAAGCATATGAACACACCACAACCAGCTGCCAGTGGACTTTGGCGAGATGCGATCCGTCGATTTTCGAAAAATAAACTGTCGGTTACAGCGGCTTCAATTATTATCCTTATTACGTTGATGGCTATTTTCGCACCGTTGATTTCACCCGCGCATTATTCAGAAGCAAATTTCGATGATGCCTGGCAGTTCCCCTCCCTGACCCATCCCATGGGGACAGACAGCATCGGTCGTGATTATTTCAGCCGCATCGTGTATGGTGCCCGGATATCGCTGATTGTTGGTTTTGTTGCACAAATGATCTCCTTGTTAATCGGGATACCCCTTGGGGCGATCGCTGGTTTTGTAGGCGGTAGGGCAGATTACCTGGTGATGCGTCTCGTAGATGTCATGTCCGTATTCCCCAGTTTGTTGTTCGCCATATTAATTATGGCCTGGCTGGGTAGTGGATTAAGTAATGTGTTATTCGCTATAGGTATCACCGGTTGGGTCGGTGTTTGCCGTCTGGTTCGAGCGCAATTTCTGTCGTTGCGGGAGGCGGACTTTGTCCGTTCCGCTCGTTCTATGGGGGGCTCAAGTACCCATATTGTCGTCCGGCACATGCTGCCGAATGCGATCAGTCCTATTATCGTCGGGCTGGCGATGGGTATTCCCCAGGCGATATTTGCCGAAGCTGGTTTGAGCTTTTTGGGACTTGGCATTAACCCCCCGACGCCAAGCTGGGGGCAGATGGTCAGCAGTCACCTCCCCAACGTCATTTACTACTGGCACCTGGCTTTGTTTCCCGTCTTCATGATTGCCCTGATCATGCTGGGTTTCTCATTGATTGGGGATGGTCTCCGCGATGCGCTTGATCCCAGAATGAATGAATAGGTACGCAATATATTGCGTTCCTACATCTCAATGGCCCTTATGTTATTCCTCCGTATCATATCTATTCTTACCGCCTTCGGATTGTCCGTCTATGCGCTGACCTTTGCCATCGAATCCGACAACGGGGTACAATATACAAACTCTATCGGGGTTCTTTTACCCCCCGGCGCTGCCCCGCCGGAACAACAGGTTTTAAAGCAGTTTTCGGAAGAACGGCCCTATAACGAATGGTTTCGTACGGTTTACAAAGGCGCGGCTGGAAAATATCTGATCGCTGAACCGTTGACCCGTACCGATCAGAATTTTGAACTGCGCGGTGGCGCTGCCGAGCGTTGGGAGGTTTCCGAGGATGGATTGACCTGGACGTTCTATATCCGGCCCGGATTGCAGTGGAGCGACGGTCATCTGTTGACCGCCCACGATTATGTCTTCTCATTACGACGCGGCGCCGATCCGGAGAACGCCTATGACTTCGGGTGGTATTATCAGCCTATAAAAAACTGGGTTAAAGTCGTCGCCCGCCAGATGCCCACCGATTCACTAGGCGTCTGGGCGGCAGATGACCTCACACTCAAAATCACGACAGAAAGCAAGACCCCTCACCTGCCTCTCCTTTTGACGTATTCCTGGGCTTCTCCTGAGCACACGGTTAAAAAACACGGAGATGCCTGGTCGACCCGTCCGGAGACGTCCGTTTCGTCCGGGCCTTTCATGGTCACGGAATGGACCAGAGGGAATGAGATGATCCTGGAGGCCAATCCCGTGTATCGAGGGGTCGACAAACCCTACCTGGAGCGGATTATCTATAAAATGTTTAACTCGACCACACCGCCGCAGCGTTTACCTGCCTATGAAGCGGGCGAAGTTGATTTCGCTGAGATAGAAAGTCAGGCGGAGTTGGCTCGTTTGCTTTCTGATGGCCGATTGAAAGACCAGGTGCATTCCTGGCCGAATTTCTGGACGCACTATCTGTTTTACGATACGCAGAAGCCGCCCTTTAATGATCGGCGTGTTCGCCTGGCATTAAGTCTTGCTGTCGACCGTGACGCTCTATCCCGATCCGCACTAAAAGGCTTTGCAGTACCGGCCTATGCTATGCTTCCACCCGGTTTTCCTGCTTATGGCGGGGATACGTTTAAGACGATGCAGGCCTACGACCCTGAACGGGCCCGCCAGCTATTGGCTGAAGCAGGTTACCCGAACGGTCGGGGTTTTCCATCTGTAGATATGTGGTTGCGTAATGAGCCGATTATGCATCGGGATGCGGCAGAGGGCTTACAGGCCTTGCTGCAACGAAATCTCAATATACATATTGAAGTGCGCAATGTAGAGAATAAGGTATTTATGGACGGATTGAACAATCATACCTTCCAGTTCGGCATGGTGCCGTATGAATTTGATTTTGTCGATCCAAGCAATCTGCTTGGTCTCTGGATGTCCAACGGACGGCATAATTGGAATAACAAAGCCTTTGATGCCTTAATGATCGCTGCGGGGGCGGAAGTCAAAGACCCGAACCGACGCATCTCCCTGTATCAGGATGCCGAACGGCTGCTGGTCGAAGATATCGCTGGCGTATTCCTCTGGCATAAACAGAAAGCCCAGATCTGGAAACCTTACCTTAAGGGTTCAGCGCTGGAACCTAACCATATCGGATACCGCTCCTGGCGAGGTGATCAGGTGATGAGTTCATCTTTGACATTGTATATAGCGAATCTGTGAATCAGCGAATCTCAGATTCCCAAAGGGTACATTATGATACTTAAACAATACTATCTGGGCTGTCTGGCGCATGCGTCTTATTTGATTGGTGATGAGGAAAGCGGCACAGCGGCAGTTGTAGATCCGCAGCGGGATATTGAACAGTATATTGAAGATGCGGATGCCCAGGGTTTAAAAATACAGCAGGTCTTTTTAACGCATTTCCATGCGGATTTTGTTTCTGGCCATCTGGAACTGAGAGATCGTGTCGGTGCTACGATTTATCTTGGTGCCAAGGCGAAAGCTGGTTATGATTTCGAGCGCATGCATAACGGGGAGACTTTCCTACTGGGCCGGATCCGATTAAAATTCCTCGAGACGCCGGGCCATACCCCGGAGTCTGTTTGCATTCTGGTCTATGATCCGGCGAATCAGGCGGAGGCTCCGCCTGACGCTGCCTTGACCGGGGATACGTTATTCATCGGAGATGTAGGCCGTCCCGACTTAGGTGCTTCCATAGGCTGGACTGCTGAAGGTCTGGCTGACCTGCTCTATCATTCTCTGCACCAGAATCTGTTACCTCAAGTGGCGGACGAGACGCTGGTCTATCCTGCCCATGGTGCTGGATCATTATGCGGGAAGAATCTGAGTAAGGACACCGCATCTACAATCGGTGTCCAGCGGCAATACAACTATGCTTTACAACCGATGGACAAAGACGCCTTTATTCAGCTCGTCACCGCTGATCAGCCGGACCAACCGACCTACTTCAGCTATGATGCCGATCTTAACACCCGTGAGCACGACACCCTGGACCAAATGTTACAGAAGATGCATAAGCCGTTGTCTCTGGATACGGTGTTGAACATGGCTGCGGAAGGCGCCCAATTGTTGGACACCCGTGATGCCGCAGATTTTGAAGGGGCACATCTGGTCGACAGTATAAATATCGGGTTAGGCGGTCAATACGCCAGTTGGGCGGGCACCTTGCTCGATAGTGGTAAGCCTATTATACTGATTACCGAAACGGCTGCGGAAGAAGAGTCGGCGATGCGTTTGGGACGAATAGGCTTCGACCATATTGTCGGCTATCTGGATGGTGGGATGCAAGCGTTGGCCAACCACCCGGCGCTTGTTAAGCAGACGGAACGTATTACGGTCGCAACCCTCGTAGAACATCTCGAATCGGAACAACCCCCCATCATTCTGGATATACGAGCTGAGCAGGAACGGGATCAGAAATATATTCAGGATAGTCTGCATATTCCCTTAAATCACCTGGAGGAACGTCTGAACGAGGTGCCAAGGGATAGAACCGTGGTTGTTCAATGTGCTGGTGGCTATCGTTCCGCGATGGCAGCAAGTATCTTGCAAGGACATCATTTTACGAATGTGATGGATCTGATCGGTGGTCTTGCGGCCTGGGAAGCAGGGCAGATGAGGGTAGTCACGTCGTGAGCCAGTATGATTGAAATCATCTCTATTCTCTCCGGTATTCTCGTCGGTTTTTCTCTGGGACTGACAGGCGGGGGTGGCTCGGTATTCGCCGTTCCACTCTTAGTCTATGTAGTAGGGCTGGATGTTCACCTAGCTTTAGGTACCTCACTTGCCTCCGTAGGTATTACCTCCCTCTTTGGCTCGATTTCTTCAATATACCACAAACAAGCGGATCTGCGCGTGGGCGTTATATTCGGATTATGTGCTGTCTTTGGTACGTACTTCGGCACGCGGGTCAACGGTTTGCTTGAAGGTTCGATGCTCTTACTTCTTTTTTCTTGCCTGATGCTCTTCATGGGCATTAAGATGTGGCGACGCAGTACACCGCCGGCGGGACCGTCCGCTGAGGCTGAGGCTGGATTCTCTATCTATGTGCTGATCCTGGCTGGTATCGGCACGGGCGTTGCATCGGGTTTATTCGGTATCGGTGGCGGGTTTCTTATCGTACCGGCCTTGCTGTTCATCGCCCGATTGGATATCCATCGCGCCGTAGCCACTTCTCTATGTATTATTGCCGCCAATGGGATGGCGGGTATGGCGAGCTACGCTATTCAGGGGCGTGAGATAGACTATATGATTACCGGATGGTTTACCCTCGGCGGTGTTTTAGGCATTCAGGGGGGTAAAAAACTGGGTAAACGCCTTGATCAGGGCCTGCTGATGAAGGTTTTCGCCGTCGTGATTATCGGTATAGCAGGATTTGTTATTGCCGAGAATATATAAAGTACTTGAGCCATACCCTTCCAGCGGTTCTCTGTCAATCCGCCCCGCGTTTGTAGATGCTCATCAACACACCGGTTTTGGTCGTTCTCGTTTTTACGAGGGTCAAATATGCCGGCACGGTATCCTGATCGAACAAGCGTTTTCCAGGCCCAACCAAGAGAGGAAAGGTCTATCTTGCGCTTTGAGTCGAAAGACTTCTGCTGCGATGTTCCCTGTAATGCGTACGGCATTCTTCCATTCAAGTATGCTCAGTGTGGATGTCGCAACGAACTTAGCCTTGTTCAGTTTGTTGGCAATAGGGTCGGTAGCCTATGGCCAATGGGCGGCGAAAGTCTCCGAGGTCTTTCGGCCGAGCAGCAGATCATAAGGTGCCTCCATCGCCTCTTCCACGACCTGTTCCATCACCTCATTCCAATATTTGGCGGCCCAGCCGCCATGTATGAAACCGCCCGAAGGATCTTCCTCCGCATTCCGGGGGCCTGCATGACGCCATCCAGCGTTAAAAAAGTTAAAATAGCGAGTTTTCTCACGATATTTTCCTTAGGGTATGTGCAAAAACAACATGCCGGTTTTTAGTCGCTACGTTACCGCCATGCCCCTGTGGCTCTGCATCGCCGAATCTGAGATTCGCCTGCTTCGGTCGCCTTGGACTGCCGCCATCTCGATGTCGAAAAATAAGCCCCGTTGTGTTCGCAAAGAACCTTAAATTTCTACTCATTTGTTTGCAAGCTTTCCTTTTTCTTATGATAGAGCTTTTTAATGTCCGTCAAGCCAAGCGTGGTTAAAATGAAACCGGTTTGTCCCATGTGGTAGCCGTCCTGCCAGACCCAGAATGAAATACCTCCCCGAGTAGTTTTACCCGGGGAGACGACGTATTGTTGGTTAGCGGACAGAATGAAGCATTTCGACGTGATCGGTGGCGTGAGGTACAGATCAATCACTTAACCATCGGCACGTCAATCTCCATCAGGTCACGGGCTATTTTTGCGGAAGGAAAGACGCGCCGGGCTTGTTCCAAAAGGGGACCAATCTGATGGTATCTCGAACTGAGATGTGTCAGGATCAGCTTGTCAACTTTCGCTCGTTTGGCAATGCGAGCGGCTTGTACGACCGTCGAATGGTGTTTCTGTTTGGCCTGGTCACGTATATCATCGTCAAACATGCCATCATGAATCAATACATCTGCTTTGTAAGCTAATTCCGCGACCTGATCACACGGCCTTGTATCTGTGGCATACACCACCTTTCTCCCTCGGCGTGCGGGGCCTAAAACCTGTTCGGGGCGAATCTCGCGGCCATCCTGTAAGGTCACTGTTTCTCCAGACTGAAGCCGACCGTAGAGCGGCCCCGGCGGGATATCCAGACGTCGGACTTCTTCCATAAGAAAAAGGCCGGGCCGTTCATGTTCTTTTAACGCAAAGGCCAGAGTAAAACAGCTGTGGTCGGCCGGAACAGCTTCGATTTTTATGGTCTCATCATGGAAGAGCGCCCCCCCCTTCGTCTCATGAATCTCGACAGGGAATTGAAATTGAAAACCAAGAAAATTTCGGTTCCCCTCAACGAAGGCATTGATCCCTGGCGGCCCATAGATTAATAGCGGGCGGTCTCGCGGCACCTGGCCCATGGACATTAAAAGTCCTGGTAAGCCCATGACATGATCGCCGTGCAGATGAGAAATAAAAATACCCTCTAGTTTGCCCAGTGAACACTTCGCTTTGGCCAACTGCATCTGTGTGCCTTCGCCACAGTCGAATAAAAACAGGCGGCCGTCACATTGGATGGCTACGGCAGGGAGGTTACGTGCTAAGGTAGGAATGGTGCCGCCGGACCCGAGGATAACGATGTTAATAATCATGAGTTATAAGTTATGAATGATGAGTTATGAGTTACGAATGATGAGTCAGTATGGCTTTTCAATCATAACTCAACAATGCCTTCACTCCTGTTTGGCCTTGACGATCGCATCCGTCATTCGGGCGACGCGGACCATGGGGGCTACATCATGAACACGAATAATACGGGCACCGCAAGAGATACTCAGAGCGATGGCTGCCGCTGTTCCTTCCAGGCGTTCCTGTGCCGGTAGGTTGAGCACCCGGCCGATAAATGATTTTCGAGAAGGGCCGATAACGATAGGACAGGCCAGATCCTTGAATTGATCCAGTGATTTGAGGATAAGCAGGTTGTCACTCACCCGTTTACCGAACCCGATACCCGGATCGATCAGGATATGCTGGTGACGAATACCGGCTGCTTCAGCATACTGTATGCGTTCTGACAGCCAGGCTTTAACCTCTCCGATGGTATCTGTGTACCAGGGTTTCCGCTGCATGTTTTCCGGCGTGCCCTTCGCATGCATCAGGATGACCGGAATGTCTGCCTCTGCTATCATCGAAGCCATCTCAGGATCAGCGGTCATCCCGCTGACATCGTTGACGATACGCGCGCCGGCGGCTATCGCCTGACGGGCGACTTCGGCCTTACGGGTATCAATGGAGATTGGAATGGTAAGTGTACACGCCAACTGTTTGATAATGGGGAGGACGCGCTGTAGTTCTTCGGCCAGGGGAACTGCCTTCGAGTCGGGCCGGGTCGACTCTCCACCGATGTCGATCATATCGGCACCTTCTTCTGCCATTTGAAGACCATGGGCGACTGCTGTTTCCTGATCAAGGTAATCGCCACCGTCTGAAAATGAGTCTGGCGTCACATTCAAAATACCCATCACCTGCGTGCGCTCGGAGCAGTCAAGTCGAAATCCATCGCCCGCAATGACGCATGCATCATTCACTGGTTCACACCAATGGTAGGCACGGCGCTCGGTGATAGAAGCCTTAGCTGCGTCATGGCTTTCCTCGTCCATTCTTCACGAGGGTCCCCACGAAGGATACGCTGTTGCCAGAACTCGGTCGCCTTCTGACGGTCCCCTTGTTTTTCATACCATCGGGCCATATAAAAATATGAATCAACATGCTGGTCGACTTCGATGGCCTGTTCAAAATACGGCACGGCCTTCTCCCAGTGGCCATGCCGTTGATGCAGGATAGCCAGGCTATAATATAAATCAGCATGCTGAGGTAGTCTGCGAATAGCGGATTCATATGTTTCAACAGCTTTTTCAGAATCGCCCTTGAGAGAATAGGCATCGGCCAGGCCGATGTAGGCGCTTTGATTTTTTGGGTCCAGTGCAATGGCTCTGGTATACATATCTATGGCATTGTGCGGGCGGGCATTATATTCATAGGCTTTTCCGGCGGCCAGCAAGACATCGTACAGGTCCGCATTCGCATCAAAGGCCTGTTTCGCAAAATCCAGGGCATCATATAATTCACCGGCACTGAGATAGGACCGGATGAGCCTGGTATGTAGCAGGACCGCATCCGTATTAAGTTGTACGGCCTTTTCACCCACACGCGCTTCATTGTCAAAACCCATGTCTTCAAATCGTTCAGGACGAATATGAGAGAGCGCTGCGAAATTCCAGGGATCGGCCGGATCTGCTGCAATGGCCTGTTTCAAAGAGATGCTCTGTTCTTCCCACCGTCTGAGCGCCTGATACGTGCTTGCCATGATGCGATAGGCTTCCGTCAGGCCAGGTTGGAGCAGCAGTGCAGTTCTGGCGTGGGCAATGGCTTTACGGCGCATGGCGGCGTTTTCTGTTTGAAAGGTATATTCGGCACGTTTCCATTTCTGGTAGACCTGAGCCAGCCCGAAATAAGGCCAGGCAGAGGTGGAATCATGTGCCATGGCGTTGCGATAGGCCTCTGCGGCATCCCAATAGCCTTCAGGGGTATGCCGTTGGTACATCGCCTGACCCTGGCAATACCAGACGAAAGCATCCGGGGCGAGGTTCTTTTTTTGCGGTAGAGTCAGGTCGGCAAAGGACGAAAAATGCTGTTGAATAGCACCGGCTAATCGAACAGGCGTAAAAGACAGGCTATCGGGATGGATTCTAAAGGGCTGCGTCGTTACCGTGCTGTCTCCCACCGTAACAAAATACATCTGAAGAACAACCGTGCTGTCCTGATCCTGGTTATAGGTTCCGAAGACGGCATAACGGGCGCCGACATCGGCACAGACTTTCAGAACGGCGTTAAGATCCGTCGGTTGTTTTTTTTCTACAACCGAGGATACGATGTCAATAGGCGTGATGCGACTGTTTTTCGGTAAGGCATCACGGAGCAGATCTACAGTCAGGTGTGCAAGGCCGTAGCCAAACCCAGCCGGTGCATCGACGGCCGTGCCCGGTAGTGCAGGAAGGATGGCCAGACGATGGACCTGTTCGGCGGGCGGGTGGGTTAACCACATCACCAGAGTTCCGGCAATACAGCCAATGACCAGTGCTCGACGCCCGACCATCGCATATCTCCGGGGAATCAGATTCAACCCACGAAGTACCGCCAGCAGGATAAATCCTACAATGAGTAGCATCAGCACATTCGTAAATGGCAACGTCCATTGTAATGTGATCGCCAGAGGGACCATGTTGGTATCCTGATGGTTATTTATATGGTTGAATTTTAAAGTGTAAATTATGATTGGAAAATCTGTTCTAACCGGTGATCATCAGGTATACATAATCTTTTACATCGCCATTGGTATTATCGTGTGGGTGTGATGAAAGGCAGGGTGAAATTTGATGGCGGGACGGCGTTCCTGGTTATACCAGTAGGACCTTTCTCATTTCTTCCACCCTTCGATCCATTGACACGGCCGCCCTTACCCGCTTGTTGGCTCATCTTTAACCATCGAATCTGCAGGCAGAGACTGTACTTCTTTGGCGGATGCACTTTCTTCATTAGAGGGCATGCTTTCCTGGTGTTCAACATCCGGCGTGGGCTCGTCCTGCTCTACAACTGGCTCCTCGTTCTCGGCCATCGGTTCTAACGGTTCATTTGATACGAGCCTTGAAATTTGCTCGCGGTTCAAAGTCTCGTATTCCAGCAGCGCGTCAGCCATGCGGTGCATGAGCTCCTCATTATCTTTTAAGATCGTTTCCGCCCTGTGACGACAGGTTTGAATAATCTGTCGCATTTCATAGTCAATTTTTACCGCTGTCTGGTCACTGTAATCGCGAGACTGCGTCAGTTCACGCCCCAGGAAAATCTCTTCGTTTTTGTTACCTAATGCCAAAGGGCCTATCTCACTCATACCCCAGTCGCACACCATGTGCCGTGCGATATCTGTGGCCCGATTGATATCATCGCTGGCCCCGTTGGTCGTATCTCCCATCACCATGAGCTCGGCCGCCTGGCCCGCGAGTAAACTGGTGATTTGACCGAGGCACCAGTTTTTGGAATAGAGATAATGATCTTCATCCGGTAACGAGTAGGTTACTCCCAACGCGCGGCCCCGCGAGATAATCGTTACGCTATGGGGCGTATAGATCTCCGGAATCATCTGGAAAATAATCGTGTGGCCCGTTTCATGATAGGCGATAACTTTGCGTTCTTTTTCAGAGAGGACCAGCTTTCTCTCTGAACCCATGACGATCTTATCTTTCGCCCGCTCAAGGTCTTCCATGGTAATCATTGTATGATCTTCACGGGCGGCGCGCAGGGCGGCCTCGTTGACCACATTTTCCAGATCCGCCCCCGACATACCGGGTGTTAGTTTCGCCAGGGTCTTCATATTTACGGATTCGGCCAGCAGTTTGTTATTACTCTTGATCCGAAGGATGGCCTCACGGCCACGTACGTCCGGTTTGTCTACCGAAATATGCCGATCGAATCTACCCGGTCTGAGCAAGGCGGGATCTAGGACATCGGGTCGGTTGGTGGCGGCAATCAGAATGATGCCCTCACTAGGCCCAAAACCATCCATTTCTACCAGGAGTTGATTCAGCGTTTGCTCACGTTCATCATGACCGCCCCCAAGACCGGCACCGCGGTGTCGACCGACGGCATCCATCTCATCAATGAATATGATACAAGGGGCATTTTTCTTGCCCTGCTCGAAAAGGTCACGGACACGCGAGGCCCCAACGCCGACAAACATTTCTACGAAGTCCGATCCGCTCATGCTGAAAAAAGGGACGTCTGCTTCCCCGGCTACGGCACGGGCCAGAAGCGTCTTGCCTGTACCGGGCGGACCAAGCAACAAAGCGCCTTTAGGCAGCCTTGCGCCGAATCGGGTAAATTTGGCCGGTTCTTTGAGGAACTCGACAATCTCCTGCAAATCCCGTTTCGCTTCTTCTACACCAGCTACATCGCTGAACTTGACTGAGGGTCGGTCGGCGTCCGCCAATTTGGCTTTGCTTTTCCCAAATGAGAAGAGCCCCTTCTGGCCGCCACCTTGCATCTGACGAAAGATGAAGATCCAAAAAGCGATAAAGATAAGATAGGGAAACCAGCCCAGAATCTGGCTGAGCCAGTGCGTCGTCAGGGGTCTAGCCGTGATATCTACGTTCCGCTGTTCCATTTCTAGAACTAAATCCGGGTCCTCGAAAGGAATACTGACCTTGAAGGTGTTTTCTGTTACATCCTGGCCATTGCTGGTCCGCATGGAGACCCCGTTAATGAGTTCTCCTACGATAGTTTTGTCAGAAATAGTCACCGCGCGTATGTTGTCGTTGACCAGATGTTGCCGGAAGCTGGTATAGTTAATTTGCAACTCGTCCGATCGTTCGCGGCTGAAAAACTGCACAAAGACCATCGATAGCATGATCAGAAGAACCCACATGACCAGTGTTTTCGCACGTTTGGGGTTATTCTGACGCTTATCCGGGCTGTCACCATTGTTCTGCCGAGGTTTTTGCCCGTTCTCGTTGGGTTTGTTTTTTTGTGCCTGTTTTTCTTCTGACATGATAGATCCTGAATGCCTCCGAAGGCGCCCTCGAAGCCCTCTCGAAGGTTATGATTTATGGGATTTGAGACGATTGATTCATTTTTGATCTTCTACGATTGCTACATATGGTAAGTGTCGATACTGTTCATTCCAGTCGAGACCATAGCCTACAACAAAGGCATTCGGGATCGTGAATCCACAATAATCAACCCTTGTAGAGGTACGACGTGATGCGGGTTTGTCAAGCAAGGTGCATATACGTAGAGATGCCGGATTTCTTTCTAGCAAAACGCCACTAATATATTGTAATGTCAAACCACTGTCAATAATATCCTCAACCAGAAGCACGTGACGATCGCCCACGTCTACATCCATGGATGGGACCTTAACCCGCCCCGATGAGACCATGGCAGAACCGTAACTTGACGCCCGGATGAAGTCAATCGTATGGGGGACCGTAATGGCTCGCATCAGATCTGTTAGAAAGACGACGCTGCCTTTGAGAAGACCAATCAATAGTGGGTTTTTATCCTGATAGTCTTCAGAGATTTGAGCCCCCAGAGCGTGGACCTTCTCAGCGATCTGGGTTTCTGTTAAAAGAATACGCATAGGGCAGTGGGTGAGAGAGTGAGAGAGTCGAGATTAAATAGGTTCCTTTACCTGCTTACATACTGTATGACCAGCACATTCCGAGTTTGTTCAGTTATGGGTGCCTGGTTGCCGCGCCGGTGACCTGCTACCCAGAGAATCTGTGATCCGTCCGTTACGATTGGTACGCGATCACGCATCAGTCGGGGGATGTCCCATTCATTAAAGAGTTTTTTGAGCGTTTTGGTTCCGCTCATGCCAAAGGGTGTCATCCGGTCACCCGCCTGTCGGGATCGGATGAACAGCCGGGGTGGTATGTCGTCCGCATCGAAGAGGACACAGGTCGGGGACAGGTTTTCGGGACGCTCGCTGATATTCACCACGGCGGTCGTTATGTCATAATCCGACGCCGGTATAGGTGTGGTACCGGTGATATTCAATGCTATCCGGTAGGGTTCTGACACGCCGCGACAGATCATTACGGTCGTCTTCCGGCGTTCCAGAATCACCTCATCCGGCAGATGGAGCATCTGGCCTACATGCCCGGCATCGCACAGTCCTCGCGCCTGCTCAACATGGTCGTACGTGAGCCGCGTTGGCTGTCCGCCTGCTGCCTGGACGATGCGGCGTATGAGCCGCCGCTGTAGTGCGATAGGCTTTGTCTGCCACGATGCCAGGTCGATGGATACGATGTGACGGTCTACAGGGTGAACGAGCGATACAGAAAGGTCCTCCAGTTCCCGATCAAGGTAGTCGGACTCTACACGCATCACATCCGCCAGGCGGGTTAGCGCGCCCTGTATTTCGGGATTATAGTCCGCCTGCAACACGGGCATCAGATGATGCCGTATTTTGTTCCGCAGCATGTCCTTGTCCCCGTTGCTCACATCACACCGGGCGGAAAGGCGGTGTGTTGCCTGATAGGTCAGGACCGCGGACCGCGTGATGTCCAGGAGAGGCCGGATGATCCAGCCATCGCGTACGGGACGGATACCTGAGAGACCGGCGGGGCCGCTGCCTCTTACCAAGCGCATCAACACGGTTTCCGCCTGGTCGTCAGCGGTATGGCCGGTCGCGATTTTAGTCGCCTGATAGGTTCTGGCTACGCGTTCAAGAAAGGCATATCTCACCTCCCGGGCACCCGTTTCGAGAGAACATTTTTGCGTTCTGCAATACCTTTTTACGTCGGCCCTTTCCACCACGCACGGGAGGCCGAGGGCGTTGGCATAGCCGGCAACGAATGCGGCATCTTCTTCTGAGTCCGAACCACGCAAGGTATGGTTCAGGTGCGCTACAATCAGGGTCAGTTCCCACTGAATCCGTAAGTGATGAAGCACATGCAACAAGACCACCGAATCCGGTCCACCTGAGACGGCGACCACGATATGGTCCCCCTTTTCCAGCATCCCATGACGCTGAAGGGTTGATTCAATAGTATGGTCAAAGGACGCCGACATGATCTTGACCCTCTGCAAATGAAAAATGGCCTTCCCTGTTACAGAAAGACCATTTAATCGTTGTTCCAAAAAATAGCGGCGCAGGGATTCGAACCCCGGACACTCGGATTATGATTCCGATGCTCTAACCAACTGAGCTACGCCGCCATAATAGAGCAACGAAATATAGTATTCACTGGTGCCTGTGTCAAGGGGTTTTTAAGGATGCTGGTCTCACATGGCCCGGGGCCGAAGCCCCGGGTTAGGGGGTGGGTGTCGATGGATGATTACTACCAGGCATACGCCGCTGGTGCTTCGCCGCCCGGGCCGGGCCAAATGTCATCGAGTTGGGTCAGGGTGTCCTCATCCAGCGTGATATCCAGGGCAGCGATATTCTGGTCAAGCTGTTCGACCGTCCGTGATCCGATGATCGGGGCGGTGATGACGGGGTTGTTCAACACCCAGGCCAGGGCGATGTCGGCCGGTCGATGGCCGATAGCCTGACAGAGGGCTTCGTAGGCTTCGAGGGTTGCTCTGTTGGCATCCACACGGTTGGTCATATTTTCCGTGCCACGTCGGCCTTCTGTCGGGCCATCCAGTACACCACAGAGCAGACCGCCGCCCAGCGGACTGTAGGGGATGACGCCCAGACCGAGGGCGCGGCAGCAGGGCAGCACTTCCAGTTCGATGGTTCGTCTGCACAGACTGTAGGTACTCTGCTCAGAGACCAGGCCGAGGAAGTGCCGTTGTGTAGCCGCACTTTGTGCGGTCGCGATATCCCAGGCGGCGAAGTTGCTGCTGCCCACATACAGGACTTTACCTTCGCGAACCAGTTGTTCCATGGCCTGCCAGATTTCCTCCCAGGGCGTATGCCGGTCGACGTGGTGCATCTGGTACAGGTCGATGTGGTCCGTCCGGAGGCGACGGAGGCTATCTTCGCACGCCCGGCGGATGTGGTAGGCGGACAGCCCTCTGTCGTTGGCCCCGTCGCCTGTCTTGCCGTAAACCTTGGTGGCCAGGACGATCTGATCTCGACGGCCGTGGTCCTCTGCGAACCAATGACCTAGGGTCGTTTCGGTCAGGCCGCCATTATAGCTATTCGCGGTGTCGAAGAAATTAATACCCTGTTCCAGGGCCCGGCTGAATACGGGAAACGCTTCGTCTTCGGACGTATGCATACGAAAATTGAAAGTGCCCAGACACAGGCGGCTGACCTGAAGGCCGAGGCGGCCGAGATGGGTGTATTGCATGAGGTGCTCCTTTAGATAGACAATCAGATAAAGAGTTTGAACCACAGGGACCACAGGGGAGACACAGAGGGCACAGGGTTTTTGAAACAGATCGTTTGAGTTTAACCACGAAGGAGGTCGGGTGGCGGTCTTTGTATAGTGGTTGTTTTCATATCACTTTGTCAACTGGTAGGATTTTGACGTTCGGCAGAAGGGCTAGAAGGTGGTCATAAAATTCAGGTACAATGATATCCTTTATTTACTATCTCCTTCCTAATTTTAATCAATATAGTACTGAACCTATGCATTTTGAGGGTGCTTTTAGCCTGTCTCCAGAAATAGAGATCGCTATTTGTCCTGTGTGATCGGAGCCGACCATGATTTGTTGTTTTCCGGCGGGTGATATTGTTAAAATAGCATTATTTGTTATATTTGGCCCGTGTGCGCCCGCGCGCACAAACTCCAGTTTGTTCCCTGAAAGCAGAACCGCATCTTGACATTTGATCTCAGAGCAAGCAATTTGCAGGATGATCCGGTCGTGTTGAAGTCTTGTTGCAAGTAGCCCCCGACGGCTGGATTTCAATCTGTTATTTCTCGGCGCATCGATTTCATAAGATGTGTCCCGGCGTATAAACGGCATCCCAAATCTCCAAACATCTATTGACATGGACGTTCATGAAGATACTATCTGTGTACAATCGCACCGGTTGCGTGTACAAAGATTAACGCAGACGAAAGAAATGGATGCGGATCGATTGGTGTTGGTTTTTCTTCATGAAGGGTTGGGATCTATTCGCTTATGGCGTGATTTTCCACGTATAATGGTAGAGCAGACTGGACTGGATGCTCTGGTCTATGACCGGGCCGGTCATGGTGAATCGTCACCGCTGGTCGGGTCGCGCACCGCAGCGTATCTGCATGAAGAAGCGGAACAGAGCCTGCCGGGTGTCCTTGATACATACGGTATACGTCAGGCTATTCTTATTGGTCACAGCGACGGTGGGACCATCGGATTGATTGCCGCAGCTGCCTATCCAAAACGAATTTCTGCCCTTATCACAGAGGCGCCGCATGTGTTTGTGGAGGAGATCACGCTGGTGGGTATCCGGAAAGTTAAGGAGGCCTATGAACAGGGGGACCTCCGGTCACGTCTGGAGAAATATCACCAGGCCAATACGGCTTCACTCTTTTACGGCTGGGCGGATACGTGGCTGAAAGACCCGTTTCCCGACTGGTCGATTGTGGACTTGCTGCCCGGGGTACAATGCCCGGTATTGAACATCCAGGGAGAAAACGACGCCTACGGCACGGTCCATCAACTTGAAACCATCGCCCGGTATACCTCAGGGGAGACCGCCAATCTGGTGATACCGGGATGCGGGCATAGTCCACATGCTGAGGCCAGGGGACAGGTGGTGGAGGCGATGGGGACCTTTATTGCGGCACATAGATAGCTGGTGTCCTTTGGACCCACAGCGCGCACTTCGTGGTTTCGGCATTCGGATTGAGATCGTAAAAGAACCGGGACATTTACACGCTACGCAGCACACCTTTAGATACATAAATTATGCATCCTTTTTCTATTGCAACGGAAGAACTGCCCTTACCGAAGGGGGCTACGCCGCAGGCCCCGCGGATACGGATTCGGTGGCGGGACAGGCCGGTTCTTGATCTAACCCAGGGGGCCTTCCGAAATTATCTGTATCCGGTGTACTCGCCGGCCGGGGTGCCTTTGACGGCGGAGAGCCCGGTGGATCATCCCCATCATAATTCTGTGACGATCAGTGCGGATGTGGTGCGGGCTTTGTTACCGCCGTTAATGCCTGATCTTACGGACCGGTCGGAAGAAGCCGTGTATAATTTTTATGTTAATCAGGTCTTTCAGGGCCGGGCCCCCGGACGTATATGGGCGGTGGATTGCACGTATGACGTCCGTTCGGCAGACCATCTGCATATGGTTCAGAGGTTGCAATGGCAGGGACCAGAAGAATGGGGGGCGGCCGATGGGCGGCGGACCATCGCTGAAGAGATGCGGACCATCGATATCTACCCTGGTGAGCAGAATCATGTGATCGATATCCGCTCTCAACTCCATCCAACGGCATGGGATTTGTCCATGGGCCCTACGCGTCATGGGTATTTTACCATTCGTATGCAGGACGGGCTACGACCTGTCGATGGGGGGCGGGTCGTCGATTCGGAAGGCCGCCAGGGCAGTGAGGTTATTTCCGGCCGATGGGCCGATTGGGTAGATATGTCGGGCCCTGCCGCCCATGACCAGTGGGCAGGGCTTACTGTTCTGCCGCATCCATCTACCGCCGGTCATCCGTGGATTGTCTTCGACTGGGGAACTATAACTGTAAACCCGTTTTTGCGTGAGCAGACCGTTATTCGCCGGGGTAATGTATTAGACCTGGGGATTCGTCTGCTGGCGCATGATGGGGATGTGGGTAGCGTTGAAAAGTTGAAAAGTTAGGCACATGGCGCGCCGTGCGCACAAGGGGTCACTATAGTTCCAGGTGAAATGATGAGACGAAATGCAGAAGTCGCTGACTATCTCCGTCTGTTGCACGATTTCCTTGTGGTCGGCGGACATCATCCAACGTACGCAAAGCCCTATGCCCGTATCGCCAACCTGATCGCCAATCATGAGGTGGATGTGGAGATCCTGGCTAAGGAACGGCGGCTCAAGCGGATTTCCAGATTGGGGTGGATGATGGAAAAGACCATCATAGAATATCTCAAAACGGGGACCAGCTCGAAGTTCGAGGGGTATGCCAAACAAACGCCGCGTACCATATTGGAATTGTTGGAGATACCGGGGGTTGGTGTTAAAACAGCGGCTATCTTATTTCAAAGTTTCGGAATCAGCAGCTTGGCTGCCTTACGTACAGCATTGCAGGAGGGTTGGTTGCAGGACCTGGGAGTTTTCAGCCCTAAGTTAATAGAACGTATGAAGGATTATGCTGATGATTTTTGAATTATGATTTAAGAGCTTTTCTACGGGTCTATAATTTTAATTCTCCTTTCTCCATTCAACAATCAACAATTAACAATTAACCTACCTATCAGGAGACGACCGATGTCGGATACTGATCCTATCGAATTGATGATTGTAGGCGACGAGTGGCCACCGATGCAGGCCCTGGCCTCATCACTGACGGCGTTGGGACCGGTGGTGGCCCATGCAGCCAACGAGCCCGAACTTCCGGATGTTCTGTCGGCCTATGATGTGGTGATTATGTATATTCATAAGGTGATGGATACGCGTGTTGAGCAGGCATTGATCCGCTATGTCAAACAGGGGGGCCGACTCATTGTTCTCCATCATGGCCTCGCCTCTGCCAAGATACAAAATCCGAATTTTCTCGCCCTGGCCGGGTTACATATTGAGCCCAGCGATGCACCAAGGCATGCCTGGCGTGTGGCAGGTCATGTGACGCATACGCTGGTCAATCTGCACCCGAGTCATTATATTACCTCACATCGTGTTCAATACGATCGATCTGTACATTACCAGCCATCCGAGGGCCTTAGCTGCTCCGACCTGTTCCCGGCGTTGGACTTTTATGATACGGAAGTATTTCTTAATCAGCAGGTTACAGATGGCCGTGAAAAGACCATCCTGTTCGGCGTGATGTGTGGCGACCCGGTATCCGGCGAGACCATAATGCAGGATCGCGGCGGCTGGTACAAACGGGCAGACGAAGGCTGGTTCTTTTATCTTCAACCGGGCCATACGGCTGAAGAATTTCGAAATCCGGCGTATGTGCAGATTATCATGAATTGTATAACATGGCGACCGGAGTAGACAGGGCAGATACACGACCAAGTACAAATAATTTTTAATTCACCAACTCACCAATTCACTCACTTCCTATGCTTCAATCCCTGAATCAATACCTCCTCGCCGTCGGTGTTCCCTTGAGCTGGTCTGTCTACGTCAAGTTCGGGCTACTGCTCGCTACCGCCGTGGTTGTGGTCGTCGCCGTGGACTGGTTGACCAAGTGGTTATTTGTTCGGTGGATCAGAGGGGTTATCGAACGGATTGGAAATCCATTGCTGGATTCGATTCTCGAAAAGAGAGTGATCCGGGCCATGGGCAATGTCGCCCATGTGCTGGCCATTCAATGGTTGATCCCGTTTGTTTTTGTCGATTTTCCCACCGCTACCCCTGCCGCATTTATTGCCAATGAGCTCTATATTGTTCTCATCATCCTCATTGTTCTGTCGGCTCTTTTTAATGCGTTGGGGCATTATACTAAAAAATTGCCGTCGCTCGCTGATAAGCCCATAGACAGCTATGTCCAACTCTCGAAGATTGTCATTTTCTCTATTGGATTACTGTTCGGCCTGTCTATTATTCTGGGCAAATCGCTGCCGTATCTATTCGGAACACTTGGTGCGACGTCGGCTATTCTGCTTCTGGTATTCAAAGATACCATTCTGGGCTTCGTCGCCAGCATCCAGCTGTCGGTCAACGATATGGTCCGTATCGGTGATTGGATTGAAAATCCGAAATATGGGGCTGACGGAGATGTCATACAGATTACGCTGACGACCGTGAAGGTGCAGAACTGGGACAAGACCATCACGACCATACCGACCTATGCACTGGTGGCCGATGCGTTCAAGAACTGGCGTGGGATGACAGAGTCGGGCGGGCGGCGGATCAAACGGGCTATTTATTTTAAGATGGACAGCTTTCGGTTTTGTGATGAAGCCCTTTTGAAACGGTTAAGTGACATTGCCCTCATGAAGGAAGCCCTAAACAAGGTCGCCATCTCCTCACCTGTGGACACCCAGCCCAGCGAGGAGCCACCTACCAATATCGGGCTCTTTCGGCAGTATGCAGAATTATATCTGCGTGCCCATCCGGCACTCAACCACGATCTGATGTGTATGGTTCGGCAACTTGCCCCGCGTGAGTATGGGCTACCGCTGGAGATCTACGCATTTACCAGCACCGTGGCCTGGGTTGAATACGAAGCCATTCAGGCAAATATTTTCGATCATCTGTTGACCATGGCATCGCTCTTTGATCTGGATATCTATCAGATGCCGAGTGGTAAGGACATGGAACGCCTACGGTCATAGATCATGGTTAAATGCCCATTGTCATTCCGATCATTCCACCTTCTTTAGAAACCATCAACCAGATCTTGCCCACGCCGATCGTTGAACGCCTTATATCTGGTCAACAACCGGCCCTGATGCTAAAATCGGTGCGACCCGCTAGATATGTTCCACCCGCTCTCCTACGGATTTTACTTTTTTATTGAGAGACATCATTATCGGATGCAGGCCTCCGCTTTCAGACCGAATTAACTTAGGAGTCAACCTATGCGCTACCTTGTTCCATTCCTCCTCCTCTTCATACTAACCCCCCTTACACATGCCCAGACGAACGTCGTCAGCGGGCAGCGGTATGGTCGGCTGGTGATTAGGAATGCTATTGTGGTGAACGGCAACGGGACGCCGGCGCGGGGCCCGTTCGACATTGTGCTGGAGAACAACCGTATTGCGGCACTCGTACCCCTTGATCCGGTGGCGCTCAAAAATGACAGTGCGAACCGGCCCGAAGGGAATGTCGAGATCGACGCGACCGGCAAGTACGTCCTGCCTGGGCTGATCAACGCCCATGCCCATGTCCAGGATTCACGTGGCGGGATACCACAGCCGCTGGATTATGAGCTCAGCCTGTGGCTGGCTTGCGGCATTACCACGGTCCGTGATGTAGGCAGTGATGTAGATAAAACCCTTATGCTGCGTGCACAGAGTGCCAAAGGCGAGGTGGCCGCGCCGCGTATTCTGGTCTATGCCCGTTATCGATTCAATCCCATGCCCCAAAATGCCGATGAGGCCCGCGAAAAGGTCCGTGAACTGAAGGCGAAAGGCGTGGACGGTCTGAAGCTGTTCGGTCTGGATCGCGATATTATGGAAGCGGTACTGGACGAAGCGCATGCCCTCGATCTTGGTGTCGCCCACCACGCCGGGGTCGAGGAGACCAATGCCTGGGACGATATCCATTTTGGGACGACCAGCATCGAGCACTGGTACGGCATCCCGGATGCCGCCCTGGAAGAGGGGGTTCAGCAGTTTCCGGCGTCATACAACTACAACAACGAGGTGGACCGATTCCGCTATGCCGGTCGTCTGTGGCGTGAAGCGGATCATGAGCGACTGATGCAGGTGCTCGACGCGATGATCGAATCCAATGTGGCCTGGGTCCCTACCATGGATATCTACGAGGCGAGCCGTGACCTGCAACGGGCCCAGACGCAGCCTTGGTTTGAGGACTACCTGCACCCCACGCTCGAAGCTTATTTTCGTCCGGATCCGGCGAACCACGGGTCGTATTTTCTTGGCTGGACCTCCGAGGACGAGGTTTTCTGGAAAGAGAACTATCGTATCTGGATGGATACCCTGCGTGAATTCGAGAAGCGTGGTGGGCTTATTGGTGTGGGGGATGATGCCGGGTTTATCTATCAGATGTACGGTTTCGGCCTGATCCGCGAGATGGAGCTGCACCAGGAAGCAGGTTTTCATCCCCTCAAAATCATCCAGCACACCACTGGAAATAATGCCCAGATCCTGCGCAGAGCGGACCAGATCGGTCGCATCCGCGCCGGTTATCTGGCTGACCTGATCGTCGTCAACGGTAATCCGCTCGAAGATCTCAAGCTACTTTATCCAACGGGCGTCTCTCGTATTGTGGACGGTCAGGCGGTGAAGACCGGCGGGGTGGAGTGGACGATTAAAGACGGAATTCCGTATCACGGCCCGACGATGCTGGCGAAGGTGAAAGCGATTGTGGCGCGGGACCGGGCGGCGGGTACGGTGCAGGTCCCGTAAGATAGAAAATCAGAAAATCTTAGAGACGGTCCAGCTTCTTTTCTCAGTAGTTTATCGGCACACCTTACATCCCTCAAAGGCCATATGTTCCCCTTCGATATACCTGGGAAACGGGCGATAGGTATTGATGCCTTCAACCGGCGCTCCGCGAAACAGAAAGACACACGGCCAGTCACGGGTGATCCGTGTGGTGGCGGGGATATACTGGATTGAACCGCCGCGCCGCCAGCGGTTGCTGGTGTTGGGCTGAGAACCGTGGAGGAGGAGCGGGTGGTGCACGGAGATATCGCCGGGGTCCAGCTCGATATCAACAGCCTGGCTTTCATCCAGGACGCCAGGGTCCACTTGATTGAGTATATAGTTTTCCTGCCTGCTCGACGCATGCTTTTGCAAACCCAGCCGATGCGATCCAGGAATCATCCGCACGCAACCGTTGGCACGTACCGATTCCGTGACCGCGAACCAGATGGTGATCACGTCCATCGGTTCAAGCGGCCAGTAGTGGCCGTCCTGATGCCACAGCACGCCTTTCCCTTTTTCTGGCTGCTTGCAGATATAGTCGGCGGCGAAAAAAGCGACATGTGGCCCAATCAGGGCTTCGGCGACATCCAGCAGGTGTGGATCACTCAAAAAACGGACCCAGAAGGGATCATTTGCAATAAGCCAGTGACCGATCCCTTCCGGTTGAAGCTCAGGATGTCGGCCAAGGAGCCAGTCGATATGCCGGTTCAACTCCTCGACCAGCCCTGTTTCCAGGACGTTGCGGACGATGACAAATCCATCTCGGTCGTAGTCTGTTGACAGCCCCTGTAAATCAGGAAACGCATATTCGTTCATGAGGTATGCTCTCCTTTCATATCACGCGTACGGTTCTTATACAACGCCCAACTGGCCAGCAGGATGACTTCCTCGATCTCGCCTTGGCGGATCATCGCGTCGATCTCCTGCTCGGTGTACCAGGCCCATTCTATAAACTCAGCAGGTTCTGGTGATGAGGGCCTCATATCCAGATCGGTACCCAGGAAGACATGGATATAATGAGTGGACCGGCGGGCATTCTGAAGAAAACGGCCTAACTTTTCCAGCGTCTGTGGATAGACGCCCACTTCTTCCTCTGCCTCACGGCGGGCGGTGGCCTCTACTTTTTCGTTCTCTTCGCATCGGCCACCGGGAAATTCCCATACCATATGACGACCAGGATTGCAATACTGCCGAGCCAGCAGAATACGTCCCTCGTCATTTTTTAAAATGATACTGACGCCATCCGGTACATTATCAAATCGGAACCATATTATTTGCTTGCCCGTCGGTAATTCGACCGTATCTTCCACCACATTCATATACGGCGACTCAAAGACCGTCTTCGCCTGAATCTGCTTCCAGGGTTTTAAATTCGACATAACTTATCTCTCGTTGATAGATTAAAGCGTATTTAACCACGGCGGGCGCGGCGCTTTCGTTTGCGAGAAATACCGTGCGACGCCGTGGTTAAATACCCTCAGTATTTTCTTTCACAGGAGTAACCTATCATGCAACCCACACCGCAGCAACTTAAACATTTCCATACCTTCGGCTATGTGGTTTTTCGGCAGTTGTTCAAGACGACGGAAATAAAACGGATCACGGATGAATTCCAGACCGTGTTACAAACGGTAGGCGGTGGCGATCAGCACGATGGTTCAAAGCGGACCATTATTGTACCGACCATCGACCACAACGAATATCTCTGTACGCTGCTCGATGATCCCCGGATTGTCGGGATTACCAGCGCGATACTGGGGCCGGATTTCAACTATGCTTCGGGTGACGGTAATTACTACAGTGGTGATACAGGCTGGCATGCGGACGGCCGGTATCCTGAGCTGTTTGCCATAAAAATGGCATTCTACCTGGATCCGGTCACCCGGGATACGGGATGCCTGCGTGTGATACCGGGCAGCCACCACCCGGACTCTCCCTGGCAGCAGAAGGGTATGCAGCCGGGACAGGCTGAGGAAGCATGGGGTATTGATCCCTTCGACATACCTGGACAAATGGCGTTAGAGACCAGGCCGGGTGACCTGGCGGTTTTTTGCCACGACCTCCTTCATGCCTCTTTCGGCGGCAGTACACGCCGCCGTATGTTCACCATGAATATGACTAAACATGGAGAGACGCCGGAAGAACTGGACCGGATTGACCATTATCTGAAATATCACTGCCCCGTCGCCCACGGTTTCAAGATCGGTGGCATGTACACCGATCTCATGTTCGACACCGCCGATGCGGCTCGGATGACGCACCTCACCCAATTGCAGGCACGCCACGCCCTGGTCCATCCAGAGGACACCCGGCCTCGAGTGTTGTGAATGAGCTCTGATGTTTAACCACAGGGCCAAACACAACGAAGCCGGAGACAGGCTCCGGCTTCGTTGTGTTCTCCGCTCATTATGCCGTCGGTTAGTTTTTGACGTATTTCCTTAACATGCGGTTACCGACCTCTGCACCATAGACGTTGCCTCGCCTGTCTACCGCCACGCCTTCAGCACCACTGGTCCCGGAGGCGTCAGGCATGATCTCTGTATCGGGGATAAATGCCTGCACCCAGCCACCATCTTTGATGCCACCGATTCGGATCCCGCGTTTCCAGCCTGGATTCCGGCGTCGGTTAGATTCCGAGTCCGCGCAATACAGGATGTCGTTGCCGTCAATGTACAGCCCGCTTGGCCGACCGAACTGCGTCCAGGTGGTGATGTATTTGCCGTCCTGGTCGTAGATCTGAATCCGGTTGTTATATCGATCACCGACGTACAGGAGCCCTTGTGAGTCCATGGCCAGGGCATGAGGATCATGGAATTCGTCGACGCCGATACCCGTTTTTCCCCAGGCTTTGATGAATTTGCCGTCACTCGAAAATTTGGTGATGCGATTGTCATCCCCGCGACCGAGATGACCGACGGCGATAAAAATATCACCGCCGGGGGCTATATGAATATCGGACGGTCCGTTAAAACTATCCGGTCCGGTGCCTGTGCCGCCGGGCGTTCCGATGGACATCACGATCTCACCGTCCATGTTAAACTTATGAACCTGATACCCTTTGCCGTCTTTCCTGCCGGTATCGGTGACCCATACACCGCCATCTATGTCTGCATGGATGCCGTGCGGCTGAAGGATGGTCCCCGCGCCGAAGCTCTTCAGCAGCTTACCGGACGGTTCGAGCAGGAATACCGAATTCACATCGTCGTGTCCTTCGCAATTGTTGGCCCCGCACCGTTCTGCAACCCAGATATTGCCACTGCCATCACGGGCGATATCCACGGCACTCGTTGCCCCCCAGTCACGCCCTATCTGCCCCCAGATACCCTCTACCACATGATATCGGTTGGGGGGATGGTTCTGTGCCTGGGTCCTTTGATTCGTGGCGATAACGAGGATCAACGCGATCGCGAGCATGCGCCCTAAACGAACAAGATGGGACATATTCATCCTCCTTGATGAAAAGATAAACCTGAAAAATGGATTTGGTTCTTTGTACGGCGTACGTGGTTACATTTTCTAAAATTTTGGTTTGGAGTTTGTTGGGCGTAAAATTGAAAATATAGTAATCCCGAGTAAATGACAAATGAAAACCTGTCGATCCGCATATTTTGCGTAATGAATGACCAGCATCTATGGATAGCGGGTCTTTTCATCTGGACGATTGAACTTTGTATCCTGCGTATTATCGCCAGACGATTTTGAGTTCACTAATATATTGACAGCCCAGATAGACGTTCATATACTGCCGTAGTTATTCTTTATAATTTGGGTAGGAGCCCGCTACTGCGGGCGATTCTGCATACGTTTGGACTGCGTATACAAACATCGAGAGGCCATACGTGAAACGTCGAAACATCACACGTTTTCCCCGCTCTGTTGATAGAGTTTTAAAAGGCAGGATGTCCACCGGAGACTGCCCGCCTTCTGTTTACGATATTCAGGCGTTCGGTGCCGTGGGCGACAGGACGACGCTGAATACCGAAGCGATCCAGCAAGCCTTCGATGACGTGTCCAGCCAGGGAGGCGGCACGATTTATTTTCCTCCCGGCGACTATCTGACGGGGACACTCAGGCTGCGTGATAACGTCACGATCTATCTCGAAAATGGCTGTACGCTCTGGGGCAGTACCGACCTCGACGACTATGATCCGGATCACAAACATCTCTTATATGCCGAAAACGCACGAAATATCGTGCTCGATGGCCGGGGCGCCATCGACGGCCAGGGGCCTCGGTTCTGGGACAACGGCAGACTGGCGCGTTGGCTGCAAGGGGAGATTGATTTACCCCGTACGGCGGACATGATTCGCTTTGACCACTGTGAGAACGTCACCATTGAGGACATTGAGGTCCGGTATGGCGCATTCTGGAATATCGGTTTTGGTGATTGCCGACGGATTACCATTCGTGCCTTGACGATTATTAACGGCATTTACGATCAGGATGGGCCCAATACAGACGGCATTAACCTCTGGCATTGCACCAAAATACGCATATCCGATTGCGACATACAAACCGGGGACGATTGTATCGTCGTACTGGGAGACAGCCGTGATGTTACCATCACCAACTGCCAGTTCACGACCACGGAGACGGCTCTCATGATCTCCGGCGTGCGTAACCTCACGTTCTCGAACTGTACCATTCACGATGCCGGCTGCGGCGTGGGCTTTCGGGTGTGGAACGGTATTGTGGTCGACGGGGTTCGTATCGACAACATCGTCATGGATGTCTCTGAGAAATTCAATACCGGCGGTCAGGCCATCTATCTGTGGTCCTTCCCCCTGTATGTGGAATCAGATTCGGAAATACCCGAAGGTGAGCCGCTACCGCCTGCCGGCACCGTGGACAATGTCACCATCTCCAACGTGACGGCCAAGGCCAATGGCGGGATTTTTATTACCGGGTTCCGCGAGCGTGAGGGGTATATTAAAGGGTTTACCCTGGACAACGTACGGATTCACATGCATGGCGGCAAAGATAAAAGTGAGCTGAACGCCGAGCCACCGGATCCGTATCCCATATACGGATTTCACGGCGCACCCTACGCCATGTACTTCCGATATGTGAAGAATCTGACGCTTCGCAATGTACATTTCACCTGGAACACACCAGAGGCCGATTGGGGAAGTGCGCTACGTTGCGTTTGTGTCGAGGATCTCGAAATTGACGGATTTTCCGGTCGTCAGGCCATGCCCTCCGAAGCGCCCGCGATCTGGCTGAAGCACGTGCATAGCGCCTTTATCCGCGGTTGCCGGGCATCAACGGATACCGGTATATTTCTCGAACTCGATGAAGGGACCGAAGAGGTGGCGCTTATGGGGAATGATTTGAGTCGGGCCAGGCAGGCCTATGCGGTGGTTGAAGGGGCAGCCCCCAGAATCTTTGAATCAGGCAACCGTCTGCCGGACGTGAAGGATGCAGGTAATACACCTTAAACGATCGCTGGCTGTATATCTCGCATAAACTGATCCCACGGAAATCCGGCCCCAGGATCAACTTTTCTGTCTGGGCTGAGATCGCTATGCCGGTCGATGTGATCGATCTCCCACCTGTCCATCCATGCCCTTACAAGGACCACACCCGCCTCATATTGAGGTCCGGTCAGATAGGGCGTTTTAAGCGCCTCTACAAAGGTCTCATAGGTGTGTAGACCGGGCACCAGAAATTCTACACCTAGTGAGTTGGTGTTATAGTCTTTGGCATGATAGGCCCCTTGTTCGTCGTCCCGGCTCCGGATCACGACACCGGATGGCGTGATGAATGCGTGGACCGACAGCCCCAATTTCCGTAGCCAATCTACGGCGGAATAGTCTATATCGTCGGTATCAATGAATTCGCCCATCGCGTGGATAACAAGGCGATCAGGGGTCTGTTTATTGCGGCCTTTCGACAAGGGCATGTGGGCCATTTGCATAATGAATACACCTTTCCTGTTTTCTGAGATTAAATCGTTTATTCGGCTATACCAGAACCGGATTCTGTCCCGAAACCGTATACGGGGGCATATGGGGTTGTTGTGCAGATTAGAGTAGGTTGTCTGTTTTTTCGCGGCCCACCAAAACCTTCGCTACGTCACGAGCCAGCGCACCGATTCGGATGGGTTTCATCAGCAGCATGGCATGCTGCACCGGCGCGATATCTGCCGCCACTTGCTCAAACGCATATCCAGTGATAAAAATAACCGACAGAGCAGGATACTCAGTATATAGGCGTTGCGCCAATTCAGTACCTGGCATACCGGTGAGGACGATATCTGCTATGAGTAAATGGACAGGATTTTTGTACCGCTTACAGGTTGCAAGGGCACATTCGCCGTCAAGGGCGGTAAGCACAGTATGGTCGGCATCCTCGAGGACAAGGCGCATAAGACGTACGACATCAGAATCGTCGTCTGCAACAAGAATGGTGACTCGGTTTTGTGGGGTTTGATCAGTCACGGGTATGGTGCAACAGATGTCTGGCTGATGATAGGGGTCGAGTTTATACGGCGAAGTATGGTGGTTTTTGGGGCGAATGTCAACTTGAAAATTCATCATTTATCGCACTCGTTTAACAAAACTAAGGTCTGGACAATGAGCCGTTTGAGATAAAAAAACTGTCGTTCTCGCAGGCTTTAAGCGGGAACCCAAACTGATGCCTTTAGAGATGCTAAAGGTCATTGGCTATGCCATTTCAGCCATCATTGGGCTCAGGCCACAGGTGGGTCGACAGACCGCGTCTTGGTTGATCCGTGCTGTTGCCGGGTGAATAGTGCAGCGTACGCCCGTGGTGAAACGTGACGTCGCCTGGACCAGATTCGACGATCACGGCTTCACTGTCGTCTACAAGGACTTCAAGGGCCGCCTGGATCGGATTATGATGGGTCGCGTCAATATGGTCGGCAATGCCCTTCTTGTGTGACCCCGGCAGAAAGTGCAGCGCGCCCATCGCCTCAGTCACCGTGGTGAACGCCAGCCAGCAAGTCATTCCGCGAAAATTGGCTTTGCCAGGCCAACCGTAGCCCGCGTCCTGATGCCAGAGCAACTCCACGGTATTGCCCGGTGGCTTGTAGATGAGTTGGTCATATTTGTATTCGATATCCTCTCCCATCAACTGTTTCCCCGTCGCGACGAGGCGATGTAGATACGGGTGATCCGCCCAGCCCGGTATATATTTATTGGGCATGCCAAGCTGCAGGATCTTGTCCGGTGCCCATCGATCTTTCCAGAATTCGATTTCTCCACGTGTAGCTGCGTCGTAGCCTGTACGTAGTTCTTCGACCATATCCAATGGGATTAACTGGCGGCAAACGACAAATCCCTGGTCGTGAAAGGTTTCAACCTGTTCGTCGGTCAACAAATTTTCGTATACGGTTTCGTTGCTCATTTGTTCCTCCCGCCCGATGCGCAAGCACCGGGTACCTATATGTTTATCTCCGTTCCAAGCATCCGATCCAACATTCTGATCTGCGCAATATTCTGTTCCCAATCCGGACTGAGTTCATCCTCCTCGAAGCACCAGCAGTTTCCCAGGACAGCATCCACAAGTCCACAGTCTGCAACGAGTTCTGGGGAATAGCTCAACTTGTCACTGAAGGTCGCCACCCGGTCACGAACCATTTCTTCACGGTGCTCCATCGGCATGGAAGGTGGGAGATAGTTCAGGAGATAGCGGCCCATTTCGAGACAAGGCTTGCCGATAACGCCCTTCGGGTCAATGACGATCCATCCTGCCTGTGCATCAAATAGCATGTTCTCATGATGCAGATCTCCATGCAGAACCACCCTCAGCCTCCGGACGCTGCTGAATTTTTGCGAAGGCCTGTTCTGCCCGCTCCAGAAGGTGGCGTGGCATCCGTTCGTCGGGATCCCAAGTCGTCCTGGTCAGCCGGAAGGCCCGCTCCACCCATTGAGAGAAAGCAGGCAAATCATGCGTAGCAGGCACAGAAACAGTCAATGATTTCATCACCGAAGCGGCTATTTCGGTTTCTTTTTGATTGTCTTCAAGCTGCCAGAGCATGGTGCCGGGCTGCACATGCTGCATGAGGATAGCCCCCAAGACACGATCTGTATCAAGCAGCCGAGCTGCATGTTTACCGCCGAATAACCCCAGGGCTTCCATCTCCGTAAACGATTCCGAATGAGGCACCCCGACTTTTAACGCCACGGGCGTCCCGTCTGCCGTGCGGGTGAATTCGATGTAGTTCATACTCATATGGGGGCTCGTCACGCCCTCGGCCAACCCCCACTTGTCCCGGCACTGGGCCAGGATATCCGGCAGCTGAGGCAGCCACGTCAGGCCCTTATCTCCGAAAACCCGATGCACATTCTCGATAAATGAATCTGGCAGGTGCATTGGCAATCCTTGATGCTGAACCACAGGGAACACAGGGTTTCCGCTTGCACGATGTACCGCAAGCAAAGCACGGGGGACACAGGGTGGTTAATCGTTAAAATGAAAAGTCAATACCATGTCAAAAATCGGTCCACCGCCCCAGACAAGGGGATGTCCCCCGTCGAAATATGGTTAAGCACGGCTTACTATGCTTCAGTGCTCCGGTTTAAGTATGACCGGACAAGCTGAAGATTATGTAAGGAATTGTGTTCCAACCCTGAGACGGTTTCATCCCGGACCGAAAATTCATCTGGCGAAATATCCGTATGCGTTTCGATCACGAGATAGCCTTCATATCCATCCTGGGCCAGCGCGGCGATCTGCCCGGGCCAATCTACTATACCCCGGTCTATCAAATCCCATGCACCGGTTTCCGGATTGTAATTTTTCATATGCACGTGAGAGATCAGATCTTTGATCTTTTCATATTCATCCGGAAAGGGACACGTAGATCCTGCTCTTGCTGAATTACCAGGGTCCCAGCAGAGGCCGATTTTATCCGATCCGATGGCCCGGATAATCTCCGCCGCTTCGGTGCCGGTCCCGCCCCAGCAGGCCGCCTCGTTTTCAAGAATCAGTTGGCAACCGTTTTGATGAACGATATCGGCCATCTGACCTACAAGGTCAATAACGATAGCAGGGGGCGTCGCCTGTTCACCTCGGCTGAAGGCAAAGGATGAGATCTGATCAACGCCGAGCCTCTGGGCCCATTCGCAGGCGCGAGGCAGGGTTTCGGCCAGGTCGGCGGCGATCGTTGGATCATCGGGCTGGCCTTTAAAAAATCCGGGCGAGACGCCGGATACAGCTAGGCCAGCATCCGTAATAAGCTGGTGAAACGCTTCAAAATTCTGCGCCGATACTCTGGGAAACCGGCCCGGTGATAAGGAGCGTACTTCTACATGCGTAAGGCCCCACTCCTTGGCCATTTTGATAGCCCGTTCGGGGGACTGGCGGTTGATCTCATCTGTGAAGATAGATAGGGGCATGGGAAACCAATGGTGAATGATGAGTTATGAGTGAAAATCTATAATTATGAATCAGTTTTATAATTTCTTCAGCAAGCTTTGAAGGACGCCACAGAGGGTAGACTTCCCAGCCCCTGCGAACCGACCACAACTATCAGGTCGATGAACGACATGGTTCCGTCCTGCTAATTATTCATGGTGTCGATATACGTCAGCACCGCCCCGCCTATTTTCCTTCGGCCTTCCGGATGATCAGATGTCGGCCGTCTTTTATGGATGGCTCAATAGGAAACATCGGGCATATATCTTTCTACTCCTCCTCCCGATACCGCTCCAAAAACGTCGGCGTCTCGCCCGCCATTTTCACGAAGGTGTCCAACGGTACCAGCTCAAATTGCGGACTGAGGCGGTTCAGCACCCGCTGGACGCGTTTGATGTCGCTGAAGTTGCGGACGTGCATCAGCAGGAAATAGGGCCGCTTGCTGTTGATGACAGCCAATTCTTCCAGATCGGCGGCCGCATCCGCTTCGGGCTGGGTGGGCGACAGATAGTAGTCATAGGAAATCAACGGCCGCTTGGCCCTTACGGTATAGGTATAGGCCGGGGCATAGCCATTGATAAAGCCGATGGCGTCGGGCATACCGCCATAGTAGGCGTCCACAATCAACTTCGGCAGATCCGGTGAGCCCATGTAGAAGCCGCCATCGGTATATTCCATCACTTCGAACACCTTCAAGTCGAGGGTCTGCATGAGTTCACGCGCTTTGTCGATCAGGGGCGGAAGATCCTCGGGTGGCACAGACCGCGGATACATATACCCCGGTCCGGACAGCGCACCGACGAAGTAGTCGTTGGGCGTGGCCTGCTTGTAGAAAAATTCCATCATAGCCGGCGCCAGCCACACCCAATTCATTGTGACTTCCCAGGCGTAGGGAATATCGCCGCGTCCCGGTTCCGTCCATCCACCGATACCGAGACAATCGGTTTGTATACAGGCGATGTAAATCTTATCTTGCGGGACGACGGCCTCGTCGGCTTTGACGTTGTGGTTATTTTGAAAGGTAAAGCCCGGGGTCAGGGGAATCTGGCAGGAGAAACTCATATTGGGCAGGGTATGGAGGCCCTCCACCCGGAGCGCATATTGAGAGGTCAGGGCCACGTGCTGCTCTTCTTTGTCTTTCTTATAGGAATGCCATCCGAAAACAAAGGAATATTTATTCTGTTTGGACAACAGCGTATGCGCCAGGTCGTATTCTTCAGTATCCGTGGGGTTGGCCGACAGATCCGTGAAGAACGCCTTGTTGTAAATCCCCCAATCCGCGACGCCGGGCATCATGACGTTACCGTGCTGACCGCCCATCCAGACAATATAATTCCGGCTGCATTGATCCCAGTAGGTCTGATAGGCCCAGGTGTAAATCTCAGCATCAGATTGCCCTGCGAATTGTCCTCGGAAATCATGGATCAGCGCCAGACCGTATTTTTCAGCCAGAGGGACCAGATCTTCCGCAATGATGATGGCGTCCGTTAAACCCGCGAGGGTGAACGAGACGATGAGGCTGGTGCGGACGTTCTGATCCCAGACGATATAGCCTTTTATATCCTCATGGAATTGTTCGATAGCGCTGTCCAGACCGTCCAGTTCGGTGAAGGCCATGAATCGGTCTTCTTTCAGATAGTCCAGTACATGGGGCGTGAACTTGAAATCCCACTCCGGTGGATACACCAGATACAACTGGGGGGCGTGTCTATTGACGATACCTTGCAATGATATGATCCCCGCCTGTTCCGGCAAGCCGCTGTCCAGCGCCCAGTCGTTGACCATACGCATCATCCACGCCTCGCCCACGCCCTTTCGGCGGAACGTATACTGGAGGTCGTGGTCCTGCCTTGATGAACGGACAGCCGTATAAATCAACCCTGCCCCTGTCGGAGAAAGCGCATACGTATGCTTAATCTCCATGGGATAGGTCCCCTGAGAACTAACGGCTTCAAATCGTTCGGTGACCTCCAGCGTACCCCTATCCAACCAGACGCCCCGATACACGGTCTCTGCACCAGGGATATAAGATATAGCGGTATAAATATTGGATGGAAAAACCCGATCGTCCACTGGTCGGGTATAGGTTTCCCCATCGATGGGCAGAGACAGCGTACGTTTCCATTTCCCGGGGCCCCAATCCTCTTTTATCTGTAATGCGCCGTGGGCAAGGGAGATCTCCAGCCGCAACGTCACGAACCGTCCGATATCACTGCTCTGATTTACGATGACTGCCCAGGTTCCGCAGAGATCCTGGAGAGGCCGCTTTACGTCCACCATGTGCTCCTTGTCATTTTGTTTAAACTAAAAGTCATAATCGATCTGCCACGTGGTTTCCTGCTGTGCGTTCAGCGTACGCTCTAAAAATGGTTCCCAGGAGAACGTGCGCTCGTTACCCCAGATGGGGAAAAAAGCAGGCCTGTAGCTGCATGTCGCAGACACCTGGCCGAGCAGCGGATGCTTCTGAATAATGGTCAGCGGCTGCTCGGCGTCATGCTCAAGAATCTGATAATAGCCTTGCGTCCACGGCCATCCCTTTCGTCTGATAAATCCACTGGGGGCCTGATCATAGCCCGGGTTCTCAGGAAAACGGACCGGTAGGTTCAGTTTGCACAGCTCGTCGGTATCCGGTTGCGGATAAAAAGGATGAGGAAACCAGTAGATGGGCAGGGCGCCACGTCCTTCATTGCTGACGCGGGTGTGGGAACGAACCGTCCGTCCGCTTAAAGACACCGTCCGTTCGAGGTGCGCAGTGAAAGGTCCAAAAGCCTGACGGGTGGTCATGGTTACCGCGTGGGCCTGTACATCCACGTTCCAATCACACCACGCCGTGACCTTGTTCTGTTCCAGATCACAGACACCGATACCGAGAATAAGCGCCAGGGGTTCCGTCGCCTTGGGCTCCCGAAGCGGTCTGAGATTGAAGGCATCCGGCATACCCTGGCCATCAAAATTATTGTAACTGTGGGGATACGTCGGCCCGGACATCAAATCGCCGTGCTCCCGATCGGCCACCTGGAAAATATACCCGCCGGTACAATATCGCGTCCCCATTCGTTCCTGATCCGCGACTGGATCGAGCAAAGAGACCGTCACATGTCCATTTTCAATGCAATACATAAACACTCCATTATAATTTGAAGACCCGATACGAAAACACCGGGCGATAAGGCACCGCGCTAATGTCCACCTGGCCAAATACCTACGCGTCGCCCACTTTCCCACTTATCTGCTTTCTCACTTTCCCGCTTTCAACTTACCTGTTTCCCCACACACCAGGTTGTCATGCAACGAAATCCCTGAACATTGGTGGTCTTAATATCCTCGATTAACTGCCCTTTCAACTGCGCCGTATAATCCAGCAGCATCTTGTGGCCCACCAGATACCCCTTCGAGCCATCCGGGTTTCTGTAGTGGCCATTGCCGAGTGCGGTTATCCCCGTTTCAATGCCAACCATAGAGGATACCCTGACAAAAAGAAATCCGCCGTCTTTTAAGACCCGCCACATGGCAAACAGCATCTCTTCAAACTGCTGCTTGTCCCTGCAAAAATGCAGGACGGCGTTGCTGATCACTACGTCAAAGGTTTGATCGGGATAAGGAAGCTCTTCAATCTGGCTCCGCTGAAAATTACTGGAGGGCAAATCGGGGGCCAGTTGGGCGGCCAGTTGTTTTGCCTGGCCAACGGCGTTGGGATTTTGATCCACGGCATGGACATCATAGCCCTGTTTGAGAAAATAAATAAGATTCCTGCCGCCGCCGCATCCGGCATCCAATATCCGTTTTGTAACGTCAATACGTCCTTTTAACAATTGGTCAAACAGATAGATATCAATATTGCCGAATTGGTCCTGTAAAGTATCTGTCATATGGTCCTTACTGACGAAGCTCGCTTGTGGTAGATCTCGCAGGCGAGCTAAAGGTGATATGCGGGACATCTCACATGGGGCGTCTTCATGACTCTTCCCGTTTTCGGATAATCAGGGTCGCCTTGTAATCTGAGTTTTTGATGGTCCCTTCAGATGTACGCTGAGGGCCGAGGGTCACCAATTGGATCTGATAAGACAGATAGTCCGTCGTCTGAGGTTGAAGATGGGTATTTAATTCAATGGTTTGCTCGCCAGCGTCCGCTTTGGCCAGTCGGATGCCCACTTTGGCGTTGCCCGACCACACGCATTGCACGTCTATGGGGCACCGGGCGTCTTCGGATACGGTAATAAACTGAACGGTCAGTTGCTCCCCGGAAATAGAGGTGACGATCCCTGCGGTGGCCGTAAATGCCGTACCAAGAGAGAATTCAGGGCCCGCGCCCACGGGATTAAATTCATTTGAGCAATCGATGAGTAAGAGAAAAATCAAGCCAAAGATGGGTTTCATGCCGACTTTTCCTGCGTGGTGGTCATGAGGACTATCAGGTTATCAAGCTTCATAGGGTCAGATAACGTGTAACTAACTGTGTTTCATCAAATGATAGTAGATGACCATCGGTCAACCCAGGCCGGATTCTTTTGTGGTATTTTCGCCTCGACGCTCGTCTGCCAGGCGGAAAGCAAATCATTCAGTTCACGCGCTAGGGCTGGCTGTGCATCCACCAGATTGCGCGTCTCACCCAGGTCCTCGCGCAGATGGTATAATTCAAGTCGGTCGTCTTCAAAAAAGTGGATGAGCTTATAATCTCCTTTACGTACAGACGCGCCTGGAGTTCCACCCTGGTTGCCGTAGTGAGGGTAGTGCCAGAAAATCGCTTCTCTGTCGAGGGCGTCCGCGCCCTTCAGCAGTGGCATAATACTGACCCCATCACTCTGATGATCCGGGTGCCCCTGTGCTTCTGCCGCCGCCAGTATCGTCGGATAGAAATCGGGTGTGGTCACCGGGACCTCACATAAGGCACCGGGTTCTACAACACCGGGCCATTTTACGAACAGCGGTTCACGGGTGCCGCCTTCATACATCCATCCTTTGCCCTCCGCCAATGGGGTGTTACAGGTCGGTGACCCTTCGGATGTAGCCAGCCCACCGTTGTCTGAGGTGAAAATCATGAGCGTATTGTCCGCCTCGCCTGTTTCTTCCAGGGTATCCATCAATCGACCGATGTTTTCATCGAGGCTCTCTATCATAGCGGCGTAAACCGGGTCAGACTGAATAAGCCGACGAAGGATCCGCTGGTCTTTCTTATGCTCGCAGGGAAACAAAGCCCCTTCTTCGAACGTCTTCTGGGTGTCCAGCCCCATGGCTTTTGCCTTGGCTTCATATTTTTTGATCTTCTCAGGTTTGGCCTGAATGGGGGTATGGACGCTATAATACCACAGGTTTAAAAAAAATGGGGCCTCGTCTTTGGTCCGAATCTGTTCAATGGCCTGGTCGGTCAAATAATCGGTGAGATACGTCCCGTCCGGGACATCGGCGCCCTCCAATGCGGGGATACTCCAGGGGCTGAAATAGCCGCCGCGTCCTGGGGAACCATCATGACAACCACCGATATTCACATCGAAACCATGATCCTCCGGCCTGTGTCCTTCGCCGCCCAGATGCCATTTGCCGACATGCCAGGTGGCATAGCCGGTTTCTCTCAATGCTTCGGCCATGGTATATTCAGAGGTTGGTAAGTCTTTGAGGTAGGGGACATCGATCAAACGCCCCCGCGCCGGATGGAGACGGCCGTTCCAGTTGATCCAGTCCGTAATCCCTACGGTCGCCGGGTATTTTCCCGTCATGACGCTGGCCCGCGTCGGTGAACAGACAGGGCAGGAGGCATAGGCATCGGTAAACCGCATGCCTTGAGCTGCTATTTTATCAATATGAGGTGTTTCATAAAACGTACTGCCACAGCAACTGAGGTCCTTCCATCCCATATCATCGATCAGGATGAATATGATATTTGGCTTACCCATAAAATATACTCCAACCCGCTATGTATGACCTTGAATTATTGACCCAATGACCCAATCTACCTGGGTTTGTAAAGCGCCGATCCTTTATGCGGCTGTCGATAATGCGGCGCGGTGATAACCGCCTGTTGTGCTTCGGTCAATTCATCATAGAACGGTGGTGGGGTGTAGGTCCCTCCGGAAAGAGATTCACCGGTGGTGCCGGCGTTATAACGCATGAGAATGGTACGTCGCTGGTGTTTGGCTATCCACGGCAGCGCGCCATGCATCAGAGATTCCGTGAAGAGAATGGCATCGCCGGCCCGTGCGGTGATTTGAACAATACGGTCCTGATGGGTTTCATAGAGACGGATATCGTCGGGGCAGGGGAAATTGGCCTTGTGGCTGCCTGGCAGACAGGCGAATCCCCCATCACCGGGCCCAACATCGGTGAGTTGTACCGCGATATTGGTCATCCCGCAATACATACGCCCGTTTCGATACAGATAGGCGCGAGAGGGATCAATGGGCTCGCCGCCCTCATGGAACCAGAATCCTTCGGCCCCTTCGTCCATGGTGATACCGCCTATGCCTTCCAGACGGAATCCTTTTCCTACGACAGCTTCCAGGCGCGGTAGAAAGACCGGATGAACCATCATATCCCGGAAGATATGACAATAGGGCTTCTCCCAGGTCAACAGACTGCCCATATCTCCACGACCCGATGTACCGGCCAGGGTGGACGACCGATGGGCCAGATCTTTGCCCCTGACGTCGATCTGATGGGCATATTGGTCAACGGCCGCATTAGCCGCTGCCAGTTCTTCCGCCGAGAGCGCGTTTTCGATAACGATATACCCGTGTACATCGAAGAGGTATTTCTCTGCTTCAGTCATTGCCTATCCTTTCTGGTTGGACTTGTTCTGACATCATATCTTCACTTATCTGCCACATGGACCTGAGCTGAGCGACCAGATCCTCTATATTAACGGGGTTTCTGGTATCAATGCTGATCCCCCGGCCTACCCCTGGCGGCCGATCAAATTCCGCCGGCATCTCCGGGGTCATGGTTGATAGCATATGCGCTGCATGTCGTTCGCCAGCCTTGAACCGTTCGGCGTACCGCCGGGCCGCTTCCTCCGGCGGACAAAGGCCATGGACTTCTATGATCTGCCCCGACAACTCGGCTATTCGATCTTCTGGTAGGCGTTGTACGGCCTGAAGTTGGCCTCAAGAACCACTTTAGGACAGCGCGTGGCCAGCATCCACAACAGTGCCATAGACGCCCCGCCGATGCTGCGGGAATAGGCCCGGTCTTCGGGCGGCCCGTCCAGCGCATCGAACATGGTCTCTTTAATATCGTCCTTGGCAATCAGGGAGAAGCCAAGCGCGTCGGCCAGAGGCTTGGCTATGGTTGTTTTGCCTGCCCCAGACGGCGCCCCGGAGACGATCACAATCTGGTGCAAATATTTATGTAGGTTTATTTTCTGGCCACGACAATCATTGATCAGGATAGCCATGCGCACGGCTTGTTGTACTTCACGCAAGCGGGCTACCAGAATCCTCGTTCTAAGAGAAGGTGCCATTTTTAATCCAGGGCGGTTTTAATCCAGGTCCACAACTGATCTACAACAGAGGTTGTTACCGGATTTTCACGATTTCTGAAATAGCCGGTCATCAGCGCCCGCCCGTTCCAGGGTTGCATACCGAGTCGGTTGGTGGTCAGGTCCGGGCTATGAAAATTCGATTTCCACAACCGGTGTTCCATCGGATGCCAGATGAAGATACCGCCGACATCTTCCACAAGACGTCTTTCCGCCTCATGATAGATATTGAACCGATCCCGGCGATTGCCCATGTATTCGTTGCCCTGATGAATCAGGCGTTCGAAGGCATCGTCATGCCAGGCATGACGGCCGCTGGAAAGCCAGAGACTGAGCAGGTTGCTCGGATCGGGATAATCCTGGGAATACGGGACCAGCGCCAGCGCGACCTCATGATTATTCAACCCATCTGTAAACACCTTCCGTTCGATCACCCTGACGCCCACGTGAATATTTAACACGTCTTTTATCATCGCCTGGACGCCTTCAGTGGGCACACGCGTTTGATCCGCGTCGAGCGACCGTATCCAGATATCCACCTGCGGAAATCCTTTTCCATCGGGGTATCCGGCTTCTGCGAGTAGTTGTCGGCCCCGCTCCGGGTTGTAGCCCTGAGTCTCCTTAAACGCTTCCGGGCGCGCGCCCGGAAAGCCAGGCGGCAGCATGCTATAGGCCGCCACACCGATATCCCTGAGGGCGGAGCGCAGAAGGGCATCCCGGTCTACCGTGTGGCTGAACGCCTGGCGGACCCGGATATCGTTAAATGGTGGATTAAAGGTGTCCATCGTCAGGTAGAAGGTGACAAAATTAACCATCGAGTGGAGCTCATTGCTAAAAATGGGGTCGCTTTTGACACGGCCCAACGATGCTTGCCCGGAGACAAGAATCATATCCACCTCGTTCGCGGCATATGAAGACAGCAGCAGCGGCTGAGCGGATTGCCCGAATGTCCGTATGATGACCTGTTCCAGATAGGGCGGCTGCGACCCGCGATACATCGGGTTGGCATCCAGCACGATAATGTCGTTCTTCTGCCAATCGGATAATTTGAAGGGCCCGGAGGAGACGGACCATTCCGGCTTGGTAGACCATTCGTCGCCATACTTTGCTATGGCATGTTCCGGCGAAGCCCAACTCTGCATAAGATTGTGGGGAAGGTAGGGCACCGGTTGTTCCGTGGTGACCGCGAGAGTCGTATCGTCGATGGCCACCACACCCAGCGAATCTACCGGTAATTTCCGACCGACCACAGCCCGCCAGTTCTTGATCTGCTGATAGTACCATTCGAAATCATAGGCATTTGCTGGGTCGGCCCCGCGGCGGAAGGTAAAGACATAATCATGGGCGGTAAAAGGCCTGCCATCGTCCCATTGCATCCCGGCCCGTAGATGGAAGATCCAGGTAAAGCCGTCCGGCGTCGCTTCCCAGGATTTTGCACCGGCAGGGACCAGTTCGTAATTCTTATCCTGACGAACAAGCGGCTCGGAGATCAGATTGGTTGCAGGGCTGCGTTTGTAAATGGTCTTGAACCACTCCATATACGTCCCGTCCACTTCGAAAAACCGGAATTTCTGCTGGTCCAGCGGCGCCGCATCTGCTGGCATCACCCGACCTATCGTATTGGTCTGTTGGGCGAGCGCCTGAGAAGATGGGAATAGAACAGCCTGAAATAACAGTGTCGTGATCCAGATGATGTATGGCCTCACATGGTCTCCCTCATGGCTTTGTTGCTCTGCCTACCAGATAATATGTGCAAAATAATATACCCTACCTATATTACATGCGTACATATTAATGATCAATAGTCTTATTGATCAGAAGCTGAAAAGAACAGCAAAGGAGTCTGCCATGCGCGCCGGGGCTATCGTCATGCAGAACAACCAGGTGGCTCTCATCAAACGGCAGCGAGAAGATGAATCCCCCTTCTATCTTTTTCCCGGTGGTACAGTAGAGCCGGGAGAAACACCGGGAGAGGCAGCGAAACGAGAAATCCTGGAAGAACTGGGCCTGCATATTAAAGTCGGTGCGCTGGTGGTCGTCTCGCGATTTCGGAATACAGAACAATATTTCTATCGTTCGACTATTACAAGCGGTGATTTCGGTACCGGCACAGGGCAGGAGATTATAGGAGAGATAGGGCCGAACCGGGGTATCTATCAACCGATATGGATGCCCGTAGATGACTTGCTCCATCGCCCCACTCGTCCGCAATCGGTGTGTCAGTTGATCGTAAAGGCCGTGACCGGTACCTGGCCCGATGAGCCTTTATATGTTACCGATTGACCCGGTCCCGATAGCAAAACTGCCTTGACACAGCCCCCATTCTACACGCATAATAGTAGGTACGCGAGACCTATTGAACCCAGGACTTAAATTATATTAAATAATTGATAACAGTAGACCTTCAATCATAATTCATCATTCAACAATTAAGTTTCCCCCTCGGTCAATTCCATGCTTACCCGATTACGCGTGTCTGGATTTAAAAATTTAATAAACGTAGACGTCCGGTTCGGACCGTTTACGTGTGTGATTGGTGCCAATGGGGCGGGGAAGTCCAATCTGTTCGACGCCATACAATTCCTCAGCGCCCTGGCCGAACGGCCGTTGGTTGATGCCGCCCTGTCCATACGCAATGTGGGCGGGCGTTCAGCCGATATTCGCAGTTTGTTTCACCACGCCGGTGAGCACTATGGAGATGAAATTTCCCTCGAAGCGGAAATGATTATTCCGGGCAACGGGGTGGATGCCCTCAGACAACGTGCAGTAGCCAGTACGACCTTCCTCCGATATGCCGTTACCCTCGCCTATCGGGCGGACGATCATCAAGGTTCGTTAGGTACGCTCGAGATCCTCAAAGAAGAGCTGGACCATATTAATATCGGGGAGGCCACCAAACATTTGCTATTCCCGAATAAGCCGAAGTGGCGCCGGTCGGTGATCCACGGTCGGCGGGCAATTCCCTTTATCTCTACCGAAGCCTCCGGCGATGAATGTGTGATCGTCCTCCATCAGGATGGGAGCGGTGGCGGCCCTGTCGCCCGATCAGCTGGTAATTTGCCCCGTACTGTTCTGTCTGTAGCCAATACGGCGGCCACGCCAACGGCGCTCCTGGCCCGCCAGGAAATGCTATCCTGGCGGCTTCTGCAACTCGAACCCACGGCGTTACGCCGACCGGATGAGTTTTCTGCGGCCTCCCGATTAGATCACAACGGGGCCCATCTTCCGTCGGCGTTGTATCATATGACCATTGAATATGCGCGTGTTATGAAGGTCCCGGAGGAAGAGGCCATCGATACCGTGTATAATAAAACCACGGCTCGCCTGGGTGAGTTGATCGACGATGTCAACGCCATTTGGATTGATCGGGATCACCGGCGGGAGTTGATGACCTTGTACGTATCGGATCGAAGCGGCACGGCCTATCCTGCGCGGGCGCTCTCGGACGGGACCCTGCGGTTTCTGGCGCTGGCCGTGCTGGAGCAGGAAACAGATGCCCATGGGTTGCTGTGTATGGAAGAGCTTGAAAACGGTATCCACCCCGAGCGTATCCCCGCCATGGTACGTCTGGCACGTGAACTGGCTACGGATACCACTCGGCCTGCTGGCCCCGATAACCCTATCCGACAGGTTATTCTGAACACCCATGCCCCAGCTGTGATCGCACAGGTCACGGCGGCCGATCTGCTGATCGCAGAAAACAAACCGATCGGTGAGAATGACGGGGCCGACCGGCAACTTACATTCGGATGTATCCGTGAAACATGGCGTCAGAAAGCTCAGGAAACGGTGTCAACCATTTCGCGGGATTATTTGGTGGATACGCTGAATCTGACTATCCCCGGCTTGTCGGTGCTTTATGTAGAAGACGAGGAAGCCGCCGCCGTCAAAGAACACACAAAACAAGAAGCGTCGGATCTGCAGATCCCTTTATTTACGCGCCAATAAATCATGAACATCCCATGGCCTCCCACCTGGCAAAAGATATTAGAAGAAGAAATAAACCAACCATACTTTAAGAAACTACAAGATTTTATACAAAAAGAACGAAGGGCATATACCATATATCCGCCGGAAGAGGCGGTCCTCACGGCCTTTACACATACCCCCTACGATCGGGTCCGCGTCCTCATCATGGGACAGGACCCCTATCACAATGATGACCAGGCGCATGGCCTCGCGTTCTCAGTTCGACCGGGCGTTAAAACACCGCCTTCTCTCGTCAATATGTTCAAGGAACTCCACACGGATATAGGATGCGAAATCCCGGATCAGGGGTGCTTGATCCCATGGGCCCAACAGGGGATAATGTTGCTCAATACCGTTTTAACCGTACGAGCCCATCAAGCTCATTCGCATCGGGATAGAGGATGGGAAATATTCACGGATGCGGTTATCCGCCGGATTAACGACCGGAGAACGCCCACGGTTTTTGTGCTGTGGGGCAGTGCCGCTCAAAAGAAGGCAGGCATGATTGATACCCACCGCCACACGATTATTCAGTCTGCCCACCCATCGCCCTTGTCTGCCCATCGCGGTTTCTTCGGCAGCCGCCCTTTCTCCGCGATCAATAAGGTTCTTCGTGAAACGGGGCAGCCGCCTATCGATTGGAAATTACCGAATAGGCAGGCGTCCCTATTTTAGAGTTTAACCGCGGAGCGCACCGAAGATACAAAGGGCCCCAGTATCCACCATTTGTCCACAAGCTTAAGTGTATCACCCAATCACCCAATCACCCAATCACCAATTATCATGGAAGATGAACCTGTCGAATGGCCCATAGATGGCCTTCTGGATTTACATCTCTTTCGGCCACAGGAGATGAAAGACCTGGTACCAGACTATTTGACCGAATGTCGAGCGCAGGGTATCCTCGAGGTCCGGATCATTCATGGCAAGGGTACCGGTACCCTACGTAAAACGGTACACGCCATCTTGGGCCGCCTGCCTGAAGTAGAAAAATATACGCTGGCCGGCGAAGGGATGGGCGGTTGGGGTGCGACCGTGGTGACTTTAGCTCCGATAAATGCTAACCACTGAGACCACAGGGTTTCCGCTTGTGAGAAGCACCGCAAGCCACGGACGAAGATCACGGAAATTTAAAGAGGATTGAAGGGCATTGAAGTAGGTTCACCACTTCGCACGCTATAATCGGCAATCTCTTACGCCCCAATCTTCTCCAAATAGGCTTGCAAAGCCTCCAAGCTGGCCTTGAGGCAAGCCTCCCCGTGATCTACTGATGAATCTCTCGGATCTTCACCGCCAACGCCTTGCGGCCAGACGGTCCGGTCCTGATCCAGCTGAGATAAGTCCACGAGATCCGGATGGAGCGCCATCATGAGAGACGTTTCATTTTTCGCAGCATGGTCCGTCTGACTCTGCCACTGCGGTAGATCCCGGGCCACGCTCACCAGGTTCAGACCAAACCGAACTTCCCATTCGGCCGCCTGTTCACCCCAGGCCGATCGGGACGGTCCATGCCCGTCTGCCACGATGCATTTGAATCCGGCGCGCACAGCTTGGGCCAGAATAGATTCGCAAATCTGGAAGAACACACTTTTGGGTACCCA